>ERZ1740065.1711-NODE-1711-length-13369-cov-13.537179_pt1 | contig 13369 bp, 9 predicted proteins | sample MGYA00581738_ERZ1740065 | MGnify/ENA primary metagenome ERZ1740065 (study PRJEB43018, sample SAMN04849749) | marine metagenome | isolation source: floating plastic debris | place: Pacific Ocean | collected 2008-09-01 | study: EMG produced TPA metagenomics... | reverse complement strand
GGTGGGGGGGGCGGGTCGGTTTTTGGTGTGGGCGGGGTAGCTGGGTCCGGCGTGGGGGGGGGAGCGGGATCCGGCGTCGGGGTCGGGTCCGGGACGGGTGTCGGGGTTGGCGTCGGCGCCGGGGCCGGTTTCGGGTCAGGGTCCGGTGTGGGGGTCGGCGTGGGCGCCGGGGCAGGGGTCTCTCCCACCACAACCGGCTCTTCCGGTGCCGGGTCTTCATTCTTTGGTGTCGGGGCCGGAGCGGGGCCGGGAGAGGCCGACGGGGCGGCTGCGATCTCGGTTTCTTCTTCGCTTGAGGACAGGCCGGCAATCGCGGCACCGCTTGCAAACAGGCTGATCAGGAAGCCCAACATGCTAAGACGCCTCCTCAGCGAGAGGGCGTTCGCACGCTTGCAGATTATTGTTGAATGTATGCCTGTCACGCCCGGAGTAGACCATCGGAAGGCAGGAAAATAAAGACATATAGAAGTCTCCGGCAGCTCGGATTTGTTAAGATTTTGTTAACAGTGACATTGTTAAGTTTTGTGGTGCTTTATGGTTAACGAGGTGTTCAGACCTTGATTTCTTCTCGTCAAAATTGTGGCACGACGTCGGGTCCGATAACTGTTTCGGCCCCCGAATGATGGGTTCAGACCTATTGGCGTGATCCGACAAGGCCAACCATGCCACCCCCAAACTGGCGGGTTTCTACCTATAGGTGAGCGGAAAATGACCCATGCCGCTGGGTCACCCGCCGGGCTGATTTCGTGAAACTTTCAAGGCGAGAGCGTGCCCGACCGGCCGGGCCTTTGTTCTGCATTTCTGAACAAAGAAAAGGGCGCAGCACCGGCGCCAAAAAACTGTTTCCAATCAGATAGTAACCGGAATTGGCGACAATACGGCCCTTTATCGTGGATTGAAGAGCAGCGGGAAACTGCCAGCGGGGCAAAACAGCTGCGGCTTGGCGGGTTTCTGCCAGCCGGACCGGGCCGGGCTGTGCATAACCGGGTCAGGGGGCGGGGGGAGACCCGTCGGGACCCTGCTGACTGCGCGGATCTACGAGCAAAGCGGCCACCCAACCTGCCAGAAATCCGCCGAGGTGGGTCTGCCATGCCAGCAGCCCGTCCATCAGCCACCACATCACCAGGTTGAGTGCCAGCAGTCCCGCTGCAGCCTGTGCGATAGGCCAGAGGCGGCGGGCGGCGGTAAACCGGTCCACATAGCCCCAGGCCAGCAGCCCGCCGGCCAGCCCGAAGAGCCCGCCCGAGGCCCCGACCATGGGCTGGGTGGTTGCGGCCAGCAGGCCGAACCCGGCGGCCCCGCCCAGCACGGAGGCGATGTAGAGCAGCGCAAAGCCGCGCGCGCCCACCCGCGCACAGACCGCGGCGGCAAGGCTCCACAGGGTGATCATATTGACCGCAAGATGCACCGGGCCGCTGTGCAGGAAGGCGTAGCTGGCAAACATCGTATAGGGCTGCAGCGGGTAGTTCGGCGCCCAGTTGCGCAGCAGGCCGGGCCAGAACCCGGCATATTCATAGGCCTCCAGCCGCAGGCGGGGCGGTCCGATGAGCCCGTAATCGGCCAGCAGCAGCACCGCTTCCGTCCCGCTGCACAGCACGATCAGCGTGACGATCAGCCAGGTGCCGGGCGGAAAGGGGGCAGGGGGCTGCGACGTGGCGGTCATGGGGGCATCCCCGGCGTCTCTGGCCCCCTGCAGGCCTGTCGGGCAGGGTCGGGCTCAGGGTCTGAAGTTGAAGGTCTTTTCCAGGCCGACAAAGACCGTGCGCGTATTGCGGTCCGCCCGATTGTCGTTTTGTTCGGTTTCATACTGGATGCCACTGACCAGCCCCCAGTCCTGCCCCACCTCGCGGGTATAGCTGAGATTGGCGGAGATGGTACGGGCATCCACCGATCCGACGCCCAGTTCATTGTCATTGGCGATCCGCAGCCCGGCCGACAGCGAGGAGAGCGCGTTGATCTCGTAGTTGTAGCTGACGTTGAGGCGGGTCTGGATGGTGTTCTGGTCATCATCATCGATATCGGACACCTGGCTGAGCGAGGCGGAGATATTGCTGGTCTCGGAGATATCGTAGTTGAGGTCCAGGTTGGCCAGCGGTTCAAAGGAGCTGTCCCCGGTGCGGCTCATGCCCAGCGTGAAGGCGATCGAGCCGCGCTTGAGATCGAGGCTGCGCCCGACGGAGGCCTCCTGCCGCTCGCCGTTTGTCGTCTCTGTACTGGAGAAATCGAAGGTATAGGCGCCATTGGAGGTGGCGCGGCGCAGGCCAAAGAGATAGCCGATCCCGCTGGCGGAGCTGCTGGTGATGGAATTGACGCGCTCGTCCTCGTCATAGGACAGCTGCGCGCTCACGCTGGTCACCGGAGAGATCTCGTAAGAGCCGCCGATCCCGATCGACTGGGTGGTGCTGTCCGAGGCCGTGGCCAGTTCCTGATCCTGCTCGCGCCAGTTGGCAAAGACAAAGGCGCTCGCCACCGGGGTGACGCGGAAGGACAGACGCCCGTTCAGCGAATGGGTGGTGCTGTCCGACAACGTGGGATCGGCGGTATCGGAATAGGTGCTGCGCAGGTAGTCATGGCTCAGCGTGGCGGTCACCGGCCCGTCCTCGCCCAGCGTCAGCCCGGTCCGCGCCGACACGAAGGTGCGTGTCCCGGCGCCGGAGACCACGTCCTGATTGATCGTTTCGTCAAAGAAGGTCGACGTGCCCACGTCGGTGCGCCGGTAAGACGTATCGAAGGTCAGCCGGCTGCTGCGGTTCTCGATCGAATACCCCAGACGGGCGGCGGGGTCTTCCAGCGTATTGCCCGAGTTGAGCGTGTCGTCATCCTCGAAGAAATAGGGGATATTCGTGCTCAGCCCCAGCGTCAGCTGCTGGTTGGCATTCTCCGAGGTCAGCCCGAAATTCAGCGTGGTAACGGCGCTGGTGCCCTCGTCCTCGGGGGTGGGGAACCCGCTTTCACTGACGCTGCGCAGGCGCTCGCCTATCGTCAGGGTCCCGCGCAGGCCTTCTTCGGCCATCGACCGGCCCACTGGAATAAGGACGGGCAGGGCCACCAGGGTGCCTACCAGTACCGTTTTTTTCGCCTGCATCGATTTGCCCCACCGATTTATCGTTTTATTCGAACAGTCTGCGCTCCGGTACAAGGATCACGTCGCCGTCCCGCAGCACAACGTCATTGCTCAGCGCGCCCCCGTCGCCCAGAGCCTTGAAATTCATGGTCATGATGGATTGCTTGCCGGTTTTCGCATCGAACCGGCGCAGCTGCACCCGCTTGGTGGCGGCGAACCGGGTGAACCCCCCGCTCTGTGCCACGGCCTGCAGGAAGGTCGTGCCCCGTTCCATCGGCCGCAGGCCGGGCTGGTTCACTTCCCCGATGAAATAGACGTCGATGGCGTTGGGGCCGGCCGCTCCCAGCAGGGTGTCTTCGGTAAAGACCGAGCTGACCGTGACAAAGACGGTCGGAGGGGCTGCGAAATTGCTGGCGATGCTGGCGGCGATGGCCTGCTGGACCTGGGAGGCGGTGCGCCCGCCCACCCGGACGGCGCCGGCGAAGGGGAAGTTCACGGTGCCATCGGGCAACACCAGCAGGCTGCGGTTGAGCGCGGTGTCTTCCAGCACCTCGATGGTGATCGTGTCGCCGGACTGAATGCGGTAGCTGCTTTGCGCGCTGGCGGCTGTGACTGTCAGAAGCAGGCCCCAAAGGGCAACCAGGAGATATTTCATATCGGGCCTCAGATTTATGCGTTAGGCAAAACCGCCTCGCGCGGGTTTTCCGACATTATCCCTAAATTTCATTGCCACGAAAGGCAAACGACGGTTCCGCCTCATCTCCCGGTGGCTCTGTGATCGTGGAGACACGGTGTCCCGGGCCCGCATCGGGCGCGCCCGGGGGGCGGGGATCAGTTGTCCGACGCGGCCTCGAGCTCGGCAATCCTGGCCTGGATCGTGTCGGTCAGGGTGCGGGATCCGCCCGGTCCGATCTTCTCCAGCGCTTTCTGGAACTGGACCAGCGCCTCTGCGCGGCGCTCCAGGGCCATATAGACCTCGCCGAGGTGATATTGCACGGCGGCGTCATCCCGCAGCGCCTCTGCGGCCGGTTCGAGATAGGTCAGCGCTTCGGCGGAATTGCCGGTGCGGTGCTGGATCCAGCCGTAGGTATCCTGGAAGGCCGGCACCTCGGTGCCGCGCAGGCGGCGCGCAATGGTGCGGGCGCGCTCCAGGCTTTCCTCGTCCCGGCGGTAGGTGGTGAGCAGGCTGGCGAGGTTGTTGGCCACCACGGTGGAATCGGATTCCTGCGCGTAGAGATCTTCGTAGATCGCGATGGCGCCCTCGATGTCATCCTGCTGCTGCAGGAAGGAGGCCTTGGCCCAGAGCAGGGAGGGCGAGTCGGGATTGGCGGCCAGACCGGCATCGAAGGTGGCGGCCATCTCTTCGGGGGTGGCGTCGATCGCCCGCAGCCGGACCAGCTGCAGCCAGGCCTGCGGGATGTTGGGATAATCCTCGACAAGGGCCGCAAAGGTCTGCTCGGCGGTTTCGAAATCCCCGGTGGAGGCCAGCACCAGCCCGCGCACGAAGGAGAAATTCGCATTGTCCGGATTTTCGGCCACCAGCTCGTCGGCCAGCGACAGCGCCGCCTCGGCATCGTCGTTCTGCAGCCGCGCCCGGATCAGCGCCAGCTTGATGCCGTTGTCCGAGGTATTTTCCGCCGAGAGCCCTTCGAGGTAGCTCAGTACCTCGCCGGTATCGGCATTGCGCGACAGCAGTTCCACTTCGATGGCCCGCGCCGCGCCGAGAGCTTCGGGGGTGGCCATGCGCTTGAGCGTGCTGATCACCTGGCGCGCCCGCGCTTCGTCTTCGAGATCGACGTAGATGATGCCCAGGGCGCGCAGCACGTCGAGGTTGTCAGGCTGGATGCGCAGCGAGGAAATCAGGGTCGATTCCGCCTGCAGGGTCTTGCCATCGCCGCGCAGCGCCGCGGCGTAGCGCAGCGAGGGCTCGGGCGCGTTGTTGGAGGTTTCCACCGCCAGCGACAGGAAATCGAACATCAGCGAGGTGTTGCCGGCCCGCTGGTAGGCCTCGGCCATGATGGTCATGGCCTCGATGTCCTGCGGGCTTTCGGCCAGGGCCGTGCGCATGGCGTTCACCGCCCCGTCGGTGTCGTCATCCTGGATCATCCAGCGCGCCTGCAGCTTGAGCGCGCCCACGACGGTGCCGTCATCGGTCAGGATCTCCTCGACCTGGCGGCGCGCGCCGACCTCATTGCCGGTCTGCAGCAGCATGCTGGCCAGCGCGACCTTGATGTTGTTGAGCTGCTCGTCGGAGATGCTGCTGTCGGCATCGTTGCTGGCTTCCTCGATGATGGCCTGCATCTCTTCGATGCTGGCCGGGCGGTCGCCGGTGTCGAAGGTCAGCGAGGCGCGCAGGGTGCGCAGCAGGTAGGCCTTGGGGTTTTCCGCGACGGCGGCATCCAGTTCGGCAAAGGCCTCTTCGGTCCGGCCGACGCTGACCATCAGGCGCAGCAGGTCGACCCGCGCGCTTTCCTGCGCGGCCGGCTCGGCGCTTTCAACCTGCTGGCGCAGGAAGTCTTCGGCCGCATCCATCTTCTGGCGCGACAGCAGGAAGCGCAGCAGGTTGCCCTGGAATTCCGCCTCGTCGGGGAAGGCGGCCACCATGTCGCGCAGCGTCTGTTCGACCTCCGGTTCATTCTGCTGCAGGGCCAGAATGCGGATCTTCATGCTGTAGAAATCAGGTTCGGCGGGGTTTTCCTCGATCGCCTTGTTCACCTGCTCCAGCGCTTTTTCGTAATCGTTTTCAGACAGATAGCCTGTGATCAGCAGCTGGCGGAGAATGCTGTCATCGGGGGCTTCAGGCTCCAGCGCCTGCGCCTCGGCCAGGATGATGTTCTGGGTGTCGAGATCCTCGTCGATGGCGGCCCTGCGGAAGCGGTCGGCCACATCGATGATGCGCACATCCGTCGTGTCGGGCCCGTTTTCGATGGCCTGGGGCGCATAGCGTTCAAAGGCGCTCCATTCCTTGTTCAGAAAGGCGATGCGGCTGATGGCGACCAGCGCCTCCACATTGCCGGGGTTCTGTTCGACGATGAAGCGGTAATGCCGGAAGGCAGCCCGGTTGTTGCCGGTCTCGGCGCTCAGCCCGGCCAGGCGCATGCGCGCCTCGGTATGGGTCGGCAATTCCGCCAGGGCGTTTCTGAATTCGATCTGCGCGCGCGGGACATCGCCTTCTTCGAGCAGCGCCAGCCCGCTTTCGTAATAGGCCTGTGCTTTGTCTTCGGAAGATTCACAGGCCGCCAGGGCCAGGCACAGTACAAAAGCGGTTGCGGTTTTTCTCAGTAACACAGGGACATCACCTTAAATGAAAACAGGGATAAAGAGCGCAGGTCGTCAGGGCAAAAATAAAGCATGGTTATGTCAAATAAAAGAGGGCTGTTGCGCCGCACAGCCCCCTTCGGATCATCTTGTTGTTAAGCCTGCGGGGCTGTCAGTAGCCGGTGCCGCGCAGAACCACGGCAACCGTCGCGGCGAGCACCTTCACATCCGTGGCCAGCGACATGGAGCGTTCGTAGGCCGCGTCATGGGTGGCGCGGTCGCGGAAGGTGCAGTCGTTGCGGGCGGAGATCTGCCAGAACCCGGTGATGCCGGGGCGCATGCGGTAGTAGCTTTTGCCCGGGTAGAGGTCCTGCTGGCACAGCATCATCGGACGCGGGCCCACGAGGGACATCGATCCGGTCAGCACGTTGATCAGCTGCGGCAGCTCATCGAGGGAGGTTTTGCGCAGGAGACGCCCGATCCGGGTGATCCGGATGTCCTTCTTGAGCTTCTGGGTGGCGTCCCACTCGGTCTTGAGCGAGGGGTGGCGTTCCAGATGCGCCTTGAGCAGGGCATCGGCGTTATGCACCATCGTGCGCATCTTGATGATCCGGAAAGTCCGGCCGTTCCTGCCCACCCGCAGCTGGGTGTAGAACGGCGCATGGCCGTCCAGCGCCACGAGCAGCGCCATGAGGGCGATCAGCGGCAGCACGATCGGCGCGCTGAGCAGAACGAGGGTGATGTCGAGCAGCCTTTTGAAGCCGCTGTCGTAGGAAAATGCTGGAAATAGGGGAGATTTGCCGAACGGCTGGGCAACACGCGGTGTTGCGCCGGGCTTCATTTTAAATTCAGAATATTGGGTATCGAATGGCATAACAACTCCGATGAGCCGGGCGGCTCGTAAAACACACTTGGGACAGAAATTGCCCCGAACACTTTGTTATTGTGACCTTGGAATGGCAGTCTCGTCTTCTATAGTTTCACTCTGTCACACTTTAAAGACAATTTAGTAAAATGCGAGTCATCTCGCCCCCCTCTATCCGACGGGATGGTTAAAGTTTCACCATTTTTCGGGGTGTTTAGCGGTTTCGGGCCGGTCAGACACCAGATATGGCCCATCTGTTTTTTCCAAAACTCGAACAATACACGCTATGCGATTGTTTTGTCCGCATTTTGGCATCATTAGCACGAATCGCGCTGCCGGGACCTTCAGATTTTATTCCGTGGTTCCCTAATGATGCCCCAATCCCTATATATCGACGCAGGTACGGGGCGTGCGCGCATGTGCAGCCGTCCCGGCCTGCGTAACCCCGATCGTTCGTGGCACAGGCGTGACGGGATGAAAGAGTGAGCATAGTATGACAGTCGGGCGGTGCAGCTGTCGCCGGCAGGCGAAGCAGGAACAGGGCTATCCATGATTGCCGAATTTTACACATCGTTTTTTGGATTCTCCGAACGGCCGTTCACCCTGTTGCCGGACCCGGATTTCCTGTTCTGGTCGGATCATCACAAACGCGCCTATTCGGTGCTGGAATACGGGCTGGCCACGCGCGCGCCGCTGACGGTGGTGACCGGCGAGGTCGGCGCGGGCAAGACCACGCTGATCCAGAAACTGCTGGCCTCGCTGGAGGCTGATACCACCGTGGGGCTGATCTCCAACGCGCAGGGCGGGCGCGGCGATCTGCTGCGCTGGGTGCTCTACGCCCTGTCGATCGAGGCGGATGCGGGGGATGATTACATCACGCTCTTCAAGCGGTTCCAGGATTTCGTGATCGAGGAATATGCCTGCGGCCGCTACGTGGTGCTGGTCATCGACGAGGCGCAGAACCTCAGCATCGAGGCGCTCGAGGAGCTGCGGATGCTGACCAATATCAATTCCAACAAGGACGAGCTGCTGCAGCTGGTGCTGGTGGGCCAGCCCGAGCTGCGCGACATCGTCGCCAGCCCCTCGCTGACGCAGTTTGCCCAGCGGGTGACCGCCACCTACCACCTCAAGGCGCTCGATCTGAACGCGACCAAGGCCTATATCCAGCACCGGCTGAAACATGTGGGCGGCACCGGCAATGAATTCTCCATCTACGCGATCAAGGCGATCTACGAGGAAAGCCGCGGGGTGCCGCGGATCATCAACAAGCTGTGCGATCTGGCGCTGGTCTATGCCGCCAGCAGCGAAAACCGCACCGTCGGCATCGAGGTGATGCGCGAGCTTGTCGCCGACGGGCTCTTCATCATTCCCCGGGAACATGATGTCTACGTGCTTGAGAATCCGATCAACAAGTCATTGAACAAGGCAGCGGAATGACCACCGATCTGAGTTTTTACGTGAAACTGCTGTCGCGCCGGTTTCCGGCGATGGCCGCGCTGTTCATGCTGTCCTCCTGCATCGGGCTGGTCTTGGCCCTGCGCCAGCCGGACACCTATTACGCCAGCGCCACGCTGCTGGTGGAATCCGCGCAGATCCCCGATGACATGGTGCGCTCGACCATCCGGGTGGATACCTCGCAGCAGCTCGAGGTGATCCAGCAGCGGCTGATGACCCGGGCCAATCTGATCGACGTGGCCCGCACCAACCGGGTGTTCCCCGACCAGGGCGCGATGAACCCCGATACCGTGGTGCGCCAGATGCGCAGCAGCACCCGGATCCGCCGGACCAGCGGGCGCGACCGGGCCACGCTGATGACCATCGGCTTCGAGGGCGCGAGCCCGCGCAAGGTGGCCGCGGTGGTCAACCAATATGTGACGATGGTGCTGGCCACCAACAGCGATTTCCGCTCCGAGCGCGCCGAGGGGGCGCTGGATTTCTTCGAGCAGGAAGTGCAGACGCTGTCGGATAATCTCGACACCCAGAGTGCCAAGATCGTGGCCTTCAAGCGCGAGAATGCCGATGCGCTGCCCGAAACGCTGGATTACCGGCTGAACCGCCAGACCCTGCTGCAGGAACGTCTGTCGCGGGCGGAACGGGATCTGGAATCCCTGATCAGCCAGCGCGACAGCATCAAACGTGTCTATGAAGCGACCGGCAATCTCACCGCACAGGCCCGCGGGCCGCTGTCCCCGGCGGAATCGCGGCTGCGGTCGCTGCAGGGGGAGCTGAATGCCGCCCTGAGTGTCTATTCCGAGGAAAACCCCAAGGTGAAGCTGCTGCAGCGGCGCATCGATGCGCTGACGCTGCAGGTCCAGAACGAAGCGGCAGGGCAGGTGGCCCCGGAGGTGGGTGACGTGCAGCAGGCCAGCGCGCTCGACATCAGCCTGACCGAGATCGATTCCCGCATCACCTCGCTGCGCCAGGAACTCACCGACACCACCGACGAGCTGGAGCGGCTTGAGGACACCATCGACCGGACCCCGAGCAACCGCATCACCCTGAGCGCGATGGAACGGGACCAGGCGAATTTGCAGAACCTCTATTCCTCTGCCGTGCAGCGGCTGTCGCAGGCGCGCATGGGCGAGCGGATCGAACTGTCGTCCAAGGGCGAGCGCATCACCGTGCTGGAGCCGGCCACCGTGCCGAATTCGCCCTCCGGGCCGAACCGGGCGGCGATCATCGGGCTGGGCGTGGCCGTGGGGCTGGGGCTGGCGGGCGGTTTCTTCGTTCTGCTCGAAGTGCTGAACCAGTCGATCCGGCGGCCCACGGATATCGCGCGCGCGCTGAACATCACGCCGCTGGCGACCATCCCGCGGTTCGAGACCTCGGCGGACCGGCGCTGGCGCCGGACGGCGCAGCTGGCCACCCTCGCGGTTGTCGTGGTGGCGGTGCCCGCGTCGCTCTGGGCGGTGGATACCTATTACATGCCGCTCGACCAGCTCTTTGAAAAAGTGATGAACCGCCTGATCTGATCCGTGCCGTCCTGCGGGACGGTGCGGGTTTCCCCGCCACCCTGCCAGAAAGAAAAGAAAAGATGGAAAAGCTTCAGAAAGCCCTGAGCAAGGCCCGGCAGTCACGGGGCAGCTCGGCTGCGGATCAGCCCTCTGCTGCGCGCAAACCTGCGGCGCCCCGCACCCCGGAGCGCGCCGCGGCGCCGACGGCCAAATCCTTTCCGCCGATCTGGGAGCAGCTGACCCCGTTCGAACCCGACCCCGACCGTTTCCTGGCCAACCGGATCATGACGCTGCACGCCCAGCCCGAGGCGAACCCCTTTGACGTGCTGCGCACCAAGGTGTTCCTGCTGATGCGTCAGAACGGCTGGACCCGTCTGGCCATCACCTCGCCCAACAAGAGCTGCGGCAAGACCACCACCGCCTGCAACCTTGCCGTGGGGTTTTCGCGTCAGCGCGAAGTGAAATCCATGTTGCTGGACATGGACCTGCGCCGCCCCGGCATTGCGGCGATGATGGGCTATGCGCCCGAACATGACATCATCAAGCTGCTCACCGGCGAAGTGGCCCCGCAGGAGCAGATGGTCCGGTTGCAGACGAACCTGGCGATTTCCATGGCCAAGCGTTCGGTGAACGACCCGACGCAGACCCTGCTGTCGCAGAAAACAGTCTCTACGCTGGACAGCCTGCAGGAACAGTTCGAGCCGGATGTGATGATCCTTGACCTGCCGCCGATGCTGGTCACCGATGACACGCGCGCGGTGCTGAAGAACGTCGATTGCGCCCTGATCGTGGCGGGTGCGGAACATACGCGGATGTCGCAGCTCGATGTCTGCGAGCGCGAGGTTTCGGAACATACCAACGTGCTGGGCACGGTGCTGAACAACTGCCGCCACGTGACCGAAGAAGAAAGCTATTATGGCGATTACAGCTGACCCGTCCGGGGCGGGGGCCCCGACACGGGTTCTGGTCACCGGGTCGGCCGGGTTCATCGGGTTCCACCTGTCGCAACGGCTGCTGGCGGATGGCTTCGTGGTGCACGGCTTTGACGGGATGACCGATTACTATGACGTGCGCCTCAAGGAGCGGCGTCACCAGATGCTGCACCAGACCGAAGGCTTCAGCGCCACGGAAGGTCTGCTGGAAGATGCCGATGCATTCGCCCGGATGGCAGCGGATTTCGCCCCCGATGTGATCGTGCATCTGGCGGGGCAGGCGGGGGTGCGTTATTCCCTCGAAAACCCGCGCGCCTATATCGACAGCAATGTGGTGGGCACCTTCAACGTGATGGAGGCGGCCCGGGCGCATCAGGTCAAACACCTGCTGATGGCGTCCACCTCTTCCGTTTACGGTGCCAATGAAGAGATGCCCTTTGCCGAAACCGATAAGGCCGACACGCCGCTGACGATCTATGCCGCCACCAAGAAGGCGAATGAGGCGATGGGGCATTCCTATGCCCACCTGCACGACCTGCCGGTCACGATGTTCCGCTTCTTCACCGTCTACGGCCCCTGGGGGCGGCCCGACATGGCGCTTTTCAAGTTCACGCAAGCGATCCTCAAGGGGCGGCCCATCGACATCTACAATCACGGCGAGATGTACCGCGATTTCACCTATGTCACCGATCTTGTGCGCGGCATCCGCCTGCTGATCGATGCGGTGCCGCCTGTGCCCGGGGCCGGGGCGGCGGCGATCCCCGGCGACAGCCTCAGCCCCGCGGCCCCGTTCCGCGTCGTGAACATCGGCAATTCCGACAAGGTGCGCCTGCTGGATTTCATCGAGGAGATCGAGCGCTGCCTGGGGCAAAAGGCGATCCGCAACCTGATGCCCATGCAGACAGGCGATGTGCCCGCGACCTGGGCCAATGCGGATCTGCTCAAGGCGCTCACGGGCTATAAGCCGGAAACGGATTTCCGGGACGGGATCGCCCGGTTCGTGGCGTGGTTCCGCGACTATTACCAGACCTGAAGGGGCAGGGGGCGTGCTGAAAATCGAAGATGTGAAGATCGGCGTGATCGGTCTGGGCTACGTGGGCCTGCCCCTGGCCGTGGCCTTCGGAGCCGAGCTGCCCGTGGTGGGGTTTGACATCGATGCCGCCCGTATTGCTGATCTGAAAGCAGGCAAAGACGCCACGTTAGAGACGGATACGGCAGAGTTGCAGGCCGCTACCCATCTAAGCTTTACCTCCGATCTTGAGGAGCTGCGCGCCTGCACTGTCTATATCGTGACGGTGCCGACGCCGGTCGATGCGATGAAGCGCCCGGATCTCGGCCCGCTGATCGCCGCCTCGGAAACCGTTGGCCGGGTGATCGGGGCAGGGGATGTGGTGATCTATGAAAGCACCGTCTATCCCGGTGCCACCGAGGACGATTGCATTCCGATTGTCGAACGGCTTTCAGGCCTGACCCTGAACAGGGATTTCTTTGCCGGGTACAGCCCGGAGCGGATCAATCCGGGAGACCGCGCGCACCGTCTGGCGGACATCCGGAAGGTCACCGCTGGCTCGACCCCCGAGGCGGCGGCCTTCATCGACGCGCTTTATGCGCGCATCATCACCGCGGGCACCCATCTGGCGCCCTCGATCCGCGTGGCCGAAGCCGCCAAGGTGATCGAGAACACCCAGCGCGACGTGAACATCGCGCTCGTCAACGAACTGGCGATGATTTTTGCGCGCATGGGCATCGACACGCTCGATGTGCTGGAAGCGGCGGGCACCAAGTGGAATTTCCAGCCTTTCCGCCCGGGGCTTGTCGGCGGGCACTGCATCGGGGTCGATCCCTATTACCTGACTCATAAGGCGCAGGCGCTGGGGTATGATCCGCAGATGGTGCTGGCAGGCCGCCGCATCAACGACGGTATGGGCGCCTGGATGGCTAAAGCGCTGGTGCGCGCGATGATCGACCGCGATCTCAAGATCAAGGGCGCCCGCGTGCTGGTGCTGGGGCTGGCGTTCAAGGAAGACGTGCCCGATCTGCGCAACACCCGCGTTGTCGATATCCTTGCCGAGTTGCAGGACTATGGCGTGACGGTCGATGTGCATGACCCGGTGGTCGATCCCGCACAGGCGCAACAGGAGCTTGGCATCGAGATGGTGCCGCCCCGGTCCGGGCACTATGACGCGGTGGTGCTGGCCGTCCCGCACGCGGATTTCCGCAGCGGTGGTCTGGAAGCTCTCTTGCCCCTGATGAAGGCGGCCCCGCTGATCCTCGACGTCAAAGGTGTGCTGCCGCG
>ERZ1740065.1708-NODE-1708-length-13380-cov-12.816510_pt1 | contig 13380 bp, 13 predicted proteins | sample MGYA00581738_ERZ1740065 | MGnify/ENA primary metagenome ERZ1740065 (study PRJEB43018, sample SAMN04849749) | marine metagenome | isolation source: floating plastic debris | place: Pacific Ocean | collected 2008-09-01 | study: EMG produced TPA metagenomics... | reverse complement strand
CCCTCCTCGCCACTCCTACCTCTCTTCTCCTCACTTCGCGTCTGGCTTTATTTAAAAGAGCTCGAATCACAATTACAATTCTGTACTTAAAAATTACATTCCTGAGGTATTAACGGATGCAAGGGAAAACGTGATTCAGTTTGGTTTAGATGTTAACCGAGACGCACAGAGCAGATAAACAGTAGGATCAGGCGCACGTGATGCAGGCAATAGACTCAGTACATTAAAATGCGGAAGAAACAGCAGCACTAAGTTCATGTATGAGCTGGTATGATGGTATGTTTATCACCTGGTAGATAATATAGAGCAATTAATTTGTCTGACAATATCAATGATCTCAAATATCCCCAGTATTAGTCCTAGTGAAGTGGAGTCCTAGTGAAACAATTGATGTATGATTGGGGCGGTTCTATATCAAATCACCTACAGTGGAGAAGGAATAAATCCATCACACAGTCTCCCCAACGCCAGTGTTCGTACGCTACTGAAGTACAGTGTGATGTCATATGCTAGGTTAGCATGTGCCGAGTTTACACTGCACAATTCTCTCATCAGAGAATCATTGTTCTTGGGCTCATTATCGGTGGTGTAAATAGGCACTCACAGCAGAGAGACTGCTATCAAGACTCTTCTGAGTCGCTTGACCGATGCCTGATACATTCTCAGACGTTGGTACAGATTGACCATCATAGCTCTGGTTTCAACAGCATCTAATTTTCTCAAGCATGTGGATGCGGTAGTACGTATGATTTTAGTAACCAACCTCTGTCCTCCCTCTCCTAGGAACAGTGTTAGCACAAAGCTCAGTTAGATCAGGTAGTTAAGAGTTGTAGGCACAAGTGGGAGGAAGTGATATCGGAATGAGCTGCCAGATAATCATTGACACAGACGCATACTGTATAGGCACAGCTTTGGATGAATTATCACTACTCACAGCCAGGCAGTGAAAAACTATACCTGAGCGGCCCAACCATTGATATCAAGGAGTTATCATCACAATTCTGTCACAGACTGATATAACAACGAGAGAGCACACAACTCCTCGATATCAATGGCATCAGCCGTATATTCTTGGGATTGAGCTCGCTGTTTACTGACTGGCTTACATGATAAAGTTTGTTACATCTCATTGCATGAGCCATCAAGTCTGTGCTTGGCTGGCTGGGCTGGTGACTGTGTCTACTTGAAGGCAACTTTGCCCATATTGGAGCATAATTCTCAAGGCGGCACAAATGACTATGTTTACTTTTACACCATGTTCTTCGCCCTCTCACTTAACTAACCCCCCCCCCCAGGGCTTTTATTTAAAAAGCCCATCAAAGATGGCTTTCTGTAAATGAAGAAATCAAAAGACCTTATGGTATGTTAATAAAAAGGGAATGAGAAAGAAAAATCAAGATAACTTAAAATCAGATTTGGGCTTGCGGCTTTTCAGCATTTCAGCAAGAAAAAATAACAAACACCCAGGGCTTTAAATCGGTAAATCACGGTAGATGATGGAACGAAACCTATTTATATTAGTGCGACATTGACATTGACATGATTAACTTTGATTAATCTTTCAATTAATATTATTAATCTTGAATTAATCTCATTTTAATTTTGCTGGAGTGGAGTGAAAGATTCTATTCATGACAAACAGGAGCACAGGAAATAAGAGCTAATAAGCTAATAGAGACCATAGAATACTCCTACATGAATAACCTGCTACTAAACACTAGTTTCAGAGCTGTAGAATTCACAGCAGGATCATTGCTACCAGCTGCAGCAGCTGGCATTGGCATCACTGTAACGGTGGGTTGTTAGTGGTATTCAACTGCTTTGGTGTTGAGTTTGCTTAGATAATTATGCAATCATACTTGTTCACAGATATGTTTAACATGTCATTCTTGGTTTATCAGTCAACTTTACCCTCAAACTAACCATATGATTAATCTTGTGGCATGAAATTAATCTTCTGAGCAATTAATCTTAGAATAAATCGATTAGAAATGCAGCACTAATTTATATATTTCCGAAGTTGGTTTGTGCAATACGGATTCAAGTCTACTTCACAAGAAAAGTGGCCACCTGCTGAAGTTACTTTCAAATACTAAGATTGGTAGTGTAAACCTGTTTTTCTCTCCCCGTTTTTTGTTCTTATTCTGTCCGTACCGTCAACCTGAAGATACCAGAATCGGTCTTTCTGAACTTTGAGAAGTGATAGGCTCAGTGCCTCTTCCCCCTACAGCTAGGATTTTGTCATATTCGATAAACCACAGCAGAACATTACGGCATAGCCACAAAGCACCGAAGCCTACGTGGATTAGTGTTTACAAGTTTACTTGATAATTGGGCATCGGTTGGCTCTCCGAACATGAGCTGTCACATGGTGCAGATGTGGTAAGATCATTAGCTCAATGGCCAGCTTACAGTTGTGTTGATCAATGGTGCGCGGACCAATCAAATTCAACGGTGGCAGCCAAATTCAAACATGAAATTTTGGCCCTAAGGGGTTTTGGATACTTGATGGGCTGCACTGCCGCGTGAGTATACGATCGTGTACCATCCCATTGCATCTTTACGCTAGGGGATTCTCATTTCTGTCATGTACAGAGGTATAAATATTTCACCTCGTGGATCGTTGCCAGAGACAACCTCTGGTGTTGACGTTTTTCTTCGTGTCAAGGTCACACCTATTGAACATAATTGCGGGTGGGGGAATTACCCTGAATTTTCTATGTGGTCCAAAGGCTTCAGATGCAACGGCTCCTCGCATCCGGAAAAAAATGCATTGTGGAATTTATTTCAGCCGAGAAAGTGCATTGTGGGATTTACGTGATTTTTCGTTTACACAATCTGTTCAGAAATGCTCGCATATTACGTGAGGCATTGGGTGATCGCATCAAAAGCTTGATGCGAGGGTTGCATCAAGTATCCGAAAGCACCCTAGATTGTGGCAGCTAAAATATGAGAATCTCCTAGAAATACAGGAGACTTGACGGGTATGATTCTATCATTGTGCCCCAGCATCACAACTACAGCGTATCGGGTTTGTTCGTCTAACTAGCATTGACTTCTGATGAGACGGACTCACCCAGTGGCCAGGATGGTGTTCTTGGAGTGGAAGCGGTGTATTGTTCCATCATCAAGACAGAGAGCAATCACTCCCACACACTCTCCATCCTCCATCAGCAAGTCCAGCGCAAAGTATTCCACGAAATAATGACAGTCGTACATCAGGGACTGTAATAGCGGCGCATTCAGTTTATTATGTCGTCAACATATAGCAGCAGCACTGCAGGTCTGATCGGAGGAACACGACTTCATGCCACCCGATTTCATGCCACACAGTCGAGTGACAGAGGCTCTTCATGACCGCTGTGTGAACATTGGGTCTGCCACTCATTATGCAGCAGCAAACAACCATTACAAAACGCCTATCGTTCTGCTGTCTGCCCAGACTTTGTCTCCATCATAACATGGCAGGATAGAGGAGATGATAGTGTAGGTTTACCCGGCCGTATAGTGTGTGTAGCAATGAGTGACCGGTCCTGTCCGCCACGCAGCAGCACCTGTGAGCCTGGCCTCCTTTACCGTACTGCAAGCTCTGGCCACCAAATGCGCGCTGATATATTTGCCCATTCTCAAGGCGGCTGAACGGCATACCGTAGTTCTCTAGCTGTAAATAATCGCATTGATAGTCAAGAACTGATTGGTAGGAATCGAATCCTCCATCAGCAATTCTAGTGCTCAAGAATATCAGAAAAACTGCAGAGTCACCACCAATGTCTGAGACAGATTGATATTGCAGTTCTGAATCAAACTTGAATAAGGCATATATGAAATGGTATTACTACATCATCTCGGAATCATATGAAAACATGTCTGGTAGCACAATATATCTATTAATGGTAGTAAATGATGTTATAATCTGGTGGTTGATTGATAGCTATCAGACCTCGAGTACGGCCTTAGGAGCTTCTCTGGTCATGTACTGGATGGCATCCTGGTCACCAAGCCAATCAGATCCTTTAACTGTATCATAGAAATGCCACCGCCAGTCATCATCTTCCATATTTCCCAATGCAGCATTGATGCCTCCCTTTTGTAGTAGAATATACTATATTATTCAAGAGCACATGGCTAGCACAGCATTCTAATCAGCTGTACATACATACCTGAGCCGCAACAGTGTGTGATCTGGTGGGGAAAAGCTTAGTGACTACTGCAGTTTTAAAGCCTTCATTTGCCAACCCGAAAGCAGCTCGTAACCCTGCTCCACCGGCTCCCACAACAACAGCATCATAGTCATGGTCGACAATCTTGTACTTCGAGGTTACCTAAAACATGAACCAATTATCCATCTACCCAAATCGATTACGAAAAGTAACTGTCCAGAAGATTATATTCGACACTCGCCTCGGATGCTTCCTTCCCATCTTTCTGAGTACTCAGAGACCTCGAAATGAGAGCAGGTGTCTGCTTCTAGAGAATCAATCAGATATCACTAAGTACAATGCAACAAACTTGTAAACATATACGACACCAAACAAAACGAACATGTAATTACATCACCCTAGTTCAACTACGTGAAGTCAAAATCGAGCGTAAAGAAAGGAACATAAACAGAAACCTATTACCATCAAAAGGATATACGAACCTTATAGGTTTTGAAGGCAAGATCTACACTTCGACGAAGCATCTCAAATTGACTGATCTGCGTGTAAAACCAGCAACCAAGCTAGGAGAAGAGAACAGCAGCGGCGAGATTCAGCTCGCTGCAAACGATAGTAACCATTCCCGTTAGTTGCGTAAAACAACCTTGAACTTGACGTCCAGCGCTGAAATAGACTTTTGTGACGCTCATGTTATCGTCCGTAGTATTGATCAAGTTGATTCTACGATAGTTTAGCAATCTGAGACAGTGCTGGATAGGCTAAACTTTGATTCGAAAGTGACGTCGCAGACACAATATTAAAAACTTGTGGCGGGAAAATCGTATCGAACTAGTAGTGGCATGGCCGCACAGCACCGAAGCCGATGTCGTTTCCAAATCCGAATATATCCAGAGCCGGAGCACACTTCAAACTTAGGAAAATGTTGTTAGAAACATACTGCAAGTTACCGTGGGGGCATATTAGTCTCTCAATCAATCAATCAAACTTTCATCAGGCACTCAGTTTTGAGGGGTGTCATAATCATAGACCGGCTGGCCACCATTCGGGAGTCAGACTTGTGAGCACTAGTAGTAGTCTGCTACGTTGTCATTAATCAATCACAACTCCAAAATTTCAATTTTTATATAATACACCTGATTGTTAACCACTGAGAGATGGAATTGTTTGATTTCTCTTTTATCATTCAAAATAAGAAAATATTCAGTCCATAAAATAGAAGTATCATCGAATTCTCACATGGCTTAAAAAATTGCTGCACAACCACAGAAAAATGAAGCTTAATTGCTAGCTAAGCTCGAGGTAAGTTGATGGCGCCCAACCCTTGTCACCATTGGGATTTTCCACATACCACCAGCCAGAGTCATCCTTGGTAATGACCTACAGATAGTCATATAAACAACAAATAATGCAAAGCACCATTATGACAGCTCCAATGACAGGAGCATCTGAGATCGTGTATTCAAATCCTATAAACGGCAGGTAAATAAAAACACTGAATTAGTTTCTATTCTCTAACATGGAGACACCCAGACAGACATACATGTCCCAGTGTAAAGTTTTACTTGGAAATTAACTCACTTTGACCTTGCTGCCTCGTACAAGGCTCACCCCATCATCCATGCTGTTGGTGAAGTCGTCGATAACAACGTAACAAAGACGAGATAGCTGAGGAGGTCTGCTCGGACGAGGCTGAAATGAGAGTGGACTCTGATTGAGGCAAGCAAAGAAACATACGTGATGTACTCTACGTGTCACACATGGAGCAACACAAGGATATCGCCAACATATTGGATATATTTATTGTAGTTGTAGATGTAAAATTAATTGTGATTAATATTAAACATGAGTTTTTAAAAACCTATCTTTTGCATTCATTTTAAATGCATTTATTTTTTAGATGTCCATGTGCAACTAACTGCAAGATCGAAATTTTTACTCATCGCATTTATTTCTCATCAGGCTTTTCACATGTATTTGTCTCACACGTATTTTTACTTCTACAGTATTCTACATGTAACATACAGATATGCATGGATATCACCTACACACTGTAGATAGTATAAATAAGGCTTACCGGCCGCGCAGGCTTTACTGCCTGACGGGGTGGAGCATACTTGCTAAGAGACATCTGCTTATTGCCATTCCCAAACTGTCCTGTCCTTAGCAAGGTTTTCCCTTTCAAAGAGCTAGCTTTGCATAGGTATGCAGCAGGCAAATATCCTTCCTTGCCGGAGAACCTGCGGATCATATCCAGTATTTAGCCTAGATATGAGCAGCTGGAGAGCTGGGGAAGCAATACCGGCTACTATCCATTTACGCAATACCAGCTACTATCCATCTAGGCGATACCGGCTACTATCCATCTAGGGACGACACAAACAGGAACTATACGAACTGATAACATGCTGATAAAAAAAAACGAACTCAGAGCCTCATGAATACCTCATGAAATTAAATGTATAAATGGATTTATGTTTTATGTGTGACATTATAAATTACAATTATTGCAGTTTGAATAACTGTAGCCTATGCTCTACTTTCTTGTGTAGTGAAAATAAAGTTCACACCTATCTTACCTACCAGTTAGAGCTCACTTAGAGAATCATTCATATGAAATTTTAGCTGGCCAAGTGACCAAATCAAGCTATGATCTGTATGACATGCTGCAGTCCTATACTGTAAAGTGGAAATTTTAGCAAGAGAAATATTTGACATTTTCCCAAAATGAGCATGATAGCGAGAAGAAATATTAGTGTCTGTTTTGGATGGAGTCTATTTCAAAAATTTAGTAGAAGTTCCTCCCCACTGGAAAAATCAGCATCCATCAAGTCACGAGCGGTGCCTACGATCATTGTGGTGGTTCTATCGATAACGGGATGACAACTCCCAAAAGTTCTCATGATGTGACAACTCTGACAAAAAATTGAGCCGGGTTCATCATTAGCAATCTCCTGCAAATCACTATATTCACTAAATACTTGTCCACGTTGATGTTTCCACTTCTACAGCAGATTATCATCAATAGCCAAACGAGGTGTGCATAGCAAACAGTGATTGTCAGACAATACCTGCAGTGCCACCAGCCATCAAAACTCTTCTGTGTCACCTCCACCAGCGCACCTTTGTGGACAGACAGCTCATCTGGCTGTGATGACTTGTAGTCACAAGTCGCTACAAACTTCTCGTATTTATGCAGCGAGATTGACGATTCCTCAGAGCCTGTAGCTGCTATCGGCTCCAGGTAGGTGGCAGGCACCCATCCCTGGCTATTGTCATCTACACTCTGAGCTAACCACCAGCCTGCAAGGAAATACATGACTATGACATCAGATGCTTGGATGTCTTTAAACTCTATATGAACAAATGCGAACTATATTTCAGGTCAAAAGTACAAAAGTTGATATAAAAGCAATAAAATAATTAGAAAAAGGGGCATATTGCTACAGAAGAAGATAATATAGTACAATACAATATAATATAGTATGATATTATATAGTACGGTATCACGTAGTACTATATTGAATAGCACTATATGATGCATGAGGAGTAATTGACTGATATCATTTCTATGAAAATCATTCACTGGTTTACAAGCACTCATTCGTAACTCGAAAGATTCATTCACTGGTTGACATTAACTCTACAGAGGATCAGAAGCATTGAACTGTAGAGCCGTGAGCCTCCACCAATGAGCTCTATGTTTACAAAATCAATGGTAAAGGCTGAATTTTTTATGGGATATGGGTGTTACTGATTGGTGAAGCGTTACAGACCATCGTTTCTATACTGAACTATCTTGCGTAGAGTAATCGATTCCACCATTCACAATTTCGCCTGCTTTTGGAAACATAACTCACAGATAAGATACCAAAATTCAAGCTGCCAGCTACTTACCATCACTACTAGATAAAACAACTAGTTGAATCTAATAACAGGAGCACCTAGAATGCAGCGTAAACATATGTACTGTAAAATGAAATGTTTCTGCAAATTGAAACGTTTTGCGATCAAGCTGTCAGTCGTTAAATTCACAAAATAATATCAAGTACATTTATTTTCGATGAAACAAGGGTTGAAGCAAGATCGCAAAAAATTGGAAGGTTGCAAATATTTTACTACGTGCTAAATCACAAATATTGTCAATTCACATGAAAATTCCTTTTTACAGTAAGTGAGTGCGTGCTCACCTGTCATCTTCTTTTCTACTATAGATAGAATACTACCGGCAGTGATGCTCATCTCACCAGCCTGCGCTTTCGAATAGTCAGCAATGGCCACATACTGGGGCAGCGTGACAGGGCCTGATATCTCAGCACATGCCACTGATTGTTCCCTATAAACAATGCCACATGGTGTACCAAACACAGCCCTGTGGAATTTGGTTGACATATGTGGTCAGAGATCATGGACAAGGTTGTCCAGGATCTCTGATATGGTTTAGGGCTGAGAGTGAGTGAAGCTACAGGTGGTACAAGACATATTTTATGCTGAGACGTAGACAAGATTCAAGATCAACAAACAATATGAGTTCAAGGCTTGAGATTGAGACACAGAAGAAATGCACAGGTTTTTTTTGTGGTAGGTGAGATGTGCTCAAATCAAGCCACCATCTAGGTATAGGTAAACTGGCCATCTCTAGTTTACATAAACAGCTGGGTTTGTCGCTGCTGCTTCTGTAATGATGTTTTGAAGGCTCATTAGTGAGTGTGTATGATGTGGCCACCAGTTAAGAGATGGTCAAGCCTCCAGACAGCTCTACTTGGGAGGAGGCCCAAGGCATCCCAGTGCCTCACCTCTAAACGAAGCTGTAGTGTCAGTAGCCATAGCTACATCACACAACTAATACTCCTCTAGCAGGTGCTCTACAATCTGATTCTGACAGCCATGGCTATGTTACAATTTTTCAAACTCATCAAGAAATAAAAATGATAGCGATCTAACAATAGTGATCCCGCAAATGAGAAGACAACTCCTAAATAAGGCATAATGGGCATACTTCATGTAGAGTAATCTAATGATAGCGATGGTCGCTATTTTCGCTGCAGTTAGACCATCGCTATCCTGCTCTACAGTATAGAGTTTACGGTATACACACTTCCTGTCCGTCTGCTCCATCAGGTGACTCAGATCACTCTCTCTTACTTGACAGAAAGTTAGAAACAGTTCAGAATTCGCTATTCGTGGAAGCTTGGTCAAACCCTGTAATCATAAATGAATAACGGCTGCATCAACATAGTGAAGAAAAAGTGAAGACTGAGGCAAAGACTAGACTTACTTTCAAATATCTATCCAATTTCAGCTGTCTTTTCTCAGCAGTCTTCTGGTCAAAGTTACCAATAAACTTTTTTCCTAAATATAGCAACAGGCAGGATTGGCATATGAAATGGCAACTACCTATGAACAATAATTGAAATTGAAGTTTCCAGGCTGTTTCAATATCACGCAGTGCCTTCTGCTTTCATTGTACCTTTGTAGTAGCTTTTCCAGTCATTAGGTACAAGCAGCTTTAGTTTTGGTTTCACACCTACATCTAAATTATTTGTAATGAATAGTGAAAACCTAAATGAAAACTTATAAAATATAATAGCTACTGTACGCATCAACATCAACTCTTCTCTGTTTCCCAGCACCCACCAATATTTGAGTGTCTCAACCATCTCCTGAGTTGTCACATGATAGGAATCAGGCAAAACGCAACACTTTCCATGAGAACCAGAGTCACAGCAATGATAGACAGTCCAAGTGGATAGATCAGAAGTAGGGGAATGGGAACCTCTAAGCAACACTACAGAAAATTTATTGAGAAATCCATCCCCAAGCATCCCTTCAACTGGCTATATGCCTCAATTTAGGCTTCTGTGCCTGGGTCTCGCCTACCACTACCAGTATGTTGCACTCAGTCCCAGGTTGTCTGTGGACATCAAATTTAGCACTCCAATAATACAGATGGACTACCTACTTACCTACACTATCAACGTATCATGTAGTGTCTATGTTTCAAACATAACATAACAGCAAACTACACATACCTGGTAGAAAAGGAAGTGTCCGTCTACTTGGATCATATTTTCCCGCTTCTAAAGGGAATGATTCCAGAAGGTTACACTTCAACAAAAATATATTCCATTAGACACGGTAACCCTGAAATTGTTCACAGTTAGTGCAAAGACGAAGTGTGCTTCATGATGTAAGCAGTGTCATCAATCACCTGTAAATTGAAGAACTGACTGTACCGCCTATAGACAGTAGTTCGTTTATCATTCCACTCGATACAAATGTAGTACACCTAAAACATACAGTACAAAATTTAACTCCACATAACGTAATACCCTTCGAAAAGTTCTCTTCTGTGCGTTCACATACAAAATGTCGAGTAGGTTTGGTTCTCAGCTTATAACCAGCCACAGATATAGTTTTTATTGAGCTAGACATTGTGTATATGAAATCTTCAAGCCCAACTTCATAGTAACTTATTCTTGTTTCATATGGTAAATCTCAAGGTCAGAGTCTTCCGTGGCGTTGGTCATGATCAGATCGAACAGATACTAGTAGGTGTAATCATGTGAGCTGTAGGTAATTAATTATGGTAACGGATTTACCATCGGTACATACTCTTTGCAAGGTAACGAATGAGAGCCGGAGTATAGAGTACGTCGAGGAATTATGTAAGGAATTATCTCCTCTATTATCAGTCTACCCCTCGACCATTCAAAGTACCATTTCATACAAGAATTCGATAGTTTGAAGAGCTTTACCTTTATACATAGTTTTGTTTTCATGGGGCATGTATTTATATGCATTTAATCAATGAGTATACTAGTATTATACCAACTGTGATCTACTAGTACTAGTATGTGGTATGCGCGAGAATGTCCTACAAAACAAACCATAGTTAGGGTTGTCTTCTTCTCCATCTGGTCTCATTACAGCTGCGGTCAACGTACGCACGACACCTTCCGTCGACATACCATAAGGCGAAATCAGTCTGGATAACATGATGAATCAAGATCTACCCGTCCAGATCATCGCTGGATGTATTGCAGGACTATTCTCTATCAAAATTATCCAACTGACGTATCAGTGGTATCAATATGGAGTGGCAAAGAATACCAGAGAGAGGAAAAGAAAAGATCTGGATCAAATCATAACAAATTGGTCGCATCAAATCCTCCATCAGGTTACTGTTACCACTTTCGTCCCTGTTTCGTCACTCAAAATTATTTCAGTGTACATATTTACTTTCATAAATTGCTCCCTGGGGACCTGATTACTTAGTTGGTAGAATGGCAGAGGTTGCATCATTGCATTTTAACGGATAACTCATAATAAGGCTTTCCCAATAGCCATGTTCTATTCGTTTTGTGGTGGTATATACTCCAGGGGCGGATCCAGGAATTTTTTGACTGAAGCTCAAGTCATCAACTAGCAGCTTTACGAAGAGAAACTTGCATCTGTTGACTGCATAACCGATTGTTTAGTGATACCGACTGGGGTTAATGTGGCTGTGTGATGAGTGCAGTTGTGGTTTCTTTATCTATTTACTACTAGTTGACAAAAATAGTTGAGGCATATTTTTTTGACTGACGCTCTAGCGTCGGTCTCGTTTGCCTGAATCCACCCTTGTACTCTCTAGGCATACATATATACACGTGATATTTCACACTATACCTGCTTCATATAACTTTCATGGTGGTAAATGATATGAAAGTTTGGTAATTTGTCATTGATGTTTATGTTTAGATGTCAGAGGAAGAGAGCCTATCTGTTGTGGAAATGCCTTTTGAAAAACTGCGAGACAGCCTGAGGACTGGGGCTCTGTCTGCAGTCCGCGTGCTTCACGCCTACCAGTACCAGGCAGTAAAACAGAATCAGAAACTCAACTTTATATGTGAACCTGTTATGGAGGCTCAGGTACTAGCAGCTAATGACTGCCGCTGACTTTACAGATTTGTTTCCTCTGCAGCATTTGCATATGTGTGTCATGCTTCCAGATAATGGCCGAGGATCTCGACCAGATGAGTCAGGAAGAGCGGTTGTCCAAACCACTGTTTGGTATTCCAATAAGTGTAAAGGAAAACTATATGATCCAGGTGATTCTTATGATACAGAATTTGGCTTTATTTATCAATTCATTGCCCTTCACTTCATTGTAGCATTGAGTTCGTCTTTTATTAGGGTTATGAAAGCACTTGTGGGTGTACTTCTCTGCTGAATAACCCATCAAGCAGAACGTCAGCTATCCTACAGGTACCCATTTACTACTTGTTACTCATTACTAGTTCCATCCATACCTACCTACACAGTTCATAGTCATCCAGTACACTGGAGCATGAGTGGCAACTGACGGCTGTTTCATAATGAGGCATTTACCTGGCACGTACTGCACTGAAGTTATGGTGGTATTGAGTCTCACCACGTTGGGAAGTCATATGAGTAGTTTGACTGCATCCTCCTACTCATACTCATCACCGCATGCAAAGTTGAAAGCTCGGCATCTCAAGACTGAACCGCCAATATCAGGAAACTCCAGTTGAAGTGTTTTATTTACAAGCTATAGTGATATGACACCACCTCTGATTGTCTATTGCCACCAGGCAGCTTCTGATGATCGGCAGTATCTTCTAGCGAGAGTATTATCCAGCGAGTAGATATTCCCACAGACTGGTGTTTCAATCGTAACACAGGCTTTAATTGTCACCTCTTACAAACATTAGAGGAAGTTATTGGCCATCTTATATGGAATCACAATCACTAGCTCCCTGTTTCCTCAAGGATAAGTCAGTTGTCAGGATGAAAAATAAAAATACATGTAAATTATCCTGTTTTTCTCCAATAAAACAGGGTGATTTTCACCACATGTTAGCATTTGAATTCTCACAATTGAACTCGTGCTGGTCAGGTTTGTTTTTAATCATATCGTGTGTTTAAAAGCACGTTTACTCATTAATGTGCTAAATAATAGGCATGTAAAGGTGCTTAAATTTGATTCTATTATTTGAATATTTAATCGATTAACTGAAATAGAGATTTTTGGATTCAATCTTTACTGTCACTGAGTCATGTGCGACCAGAACAGACCAAAACTGGCAGAGATTTTTGTTCAACGTGGCCACAACTGCACCCAAACGCGTGGTCCATTTATTTACCAAATTTGATTGCCTGAGGTTCTACTGACATTGTACTGACACTTCTACTGACATTGTACTGACACTTCTACTGA
>ERZ1740065.1707-NODE-1707-length-13382-cov-10.704810_pt1 | contig 13382 bp, 12 predicted proteins | sample MGYA00581738_ERZ1740065 | MGnify/ENA primary metagenome ERZ1740065 (study PRJEB43018, sample SAMN04849749) | marine metagenome | isolation source: floating plastic debris | place: Pacific Ocean | collected 2008-09-01 | study: EMG produced TPA metagenomics... | reverse complement strand
TCTCTCTCTCTTTCTCTTTCTCTTTCTCTCTCTCTCTCTCTCTCTCTCTCTCTCTTTCACTCTTTCACTCTTTCACTCTTTCACTCACTCTCTGTGTGTGCGCGTGTGGGATGGCGTTCACAAAAAAGTTCGAGAACTCATAGATAACGTTGGATCACAAGCTATTTTCTATGCCATGGTCATCCCTCAGACGGTGCCTGTTTCTGACAGACGTCTGATCTTAGTGAGAAAAGTCCGAATGTATGCTTCCTTCATCCGACTATTCATCAGTGTCACCTGATTGATTAATCTGTCATAGCCCCACTACCACAGTCACTTCTTGTGTGGTCTATAGCCCCCTACCATAGTCACTGTTTGTGTGGTCTATAACCCACCCTACCTGTCAGATCTAAGGATCGTGTGGTCTCTATAGCCCTAGTCCCCCCCCCACTAAAGCTACTGTTAGTGCAGTATATAGCCCCTCCCCCTATAGCTACTGTGTGGTCTCTAGCCCCCTCCCCACCAGAGTCACTGCCTGTGTGGTCTCCTCACTTCAACCAATATGATATATGCCCACCAGAACTTGAATTCAGTCCAAAATTACATCTATCTTCATTCTATGTTAATGGTGTAAGCTTGCCCTCTCACGGGCCTGTTGTAAATAGCCATAGTGTAGCACAGCGTTTGAGACTGATGAAGCCGTGCCGATGTCACATCATAGTTCAAACTGACCTCTTATTGACAGCTGATCGCTGATCTTGTGTAACTTTTATTTAAAATGTGAAGCATTGCCAATCTGTGCAGGTGCTCTGTCCCCTCTCTACTGCCAGCATGATTTGAATTGCTGACTACTTTTAACATCATAACCACCCATTGTTACACATTTCAAATGTCTGCCGATCTCAAAGAGGGAGAGAGATGTAAGTGGTGGGAGTGGAAGGAGTTCACCTCTGTGTATCACGCAGCCGCTCCTTTTGATACAGTATCATCATCTATTCCAAACAACCATAGGTGAACGCAACACGGCTGCCATCACGATTTGACCTTGAACCTTTCAAGACAGAGTTTACCGTCACTGCTGCTGATCTGCCGTCCGCCCTTCGACTAAAACCAGCATGCAGCACGTTAGAGGTGAGGGAAACTAAAGTCAGCATTCCCCATATTGATAGTCACTCTGTATCACATACATGGTAAGGTGTACGTATTTTTGTGGTATTGTAGTAATACTTTGGTGTATATGTGATGTATGTTGCGTTTTTTTATTGAGGGGGAGGGACAAAGAGGTCAGTATTTCTCATGTGTACATGTTGAATGGCAGACAACGTTACATCTGTGTGCAGTAGCCTATCCTAGTAATGAGCTGCAGTGAGATTGTGGTATGTTGCCTTTCCATGACAGCCTCTATGTAAACTGCACAGCTGGCTCAATGTGGATTTAATTGGGCTTCAAATCTCAATTTGACATTTTCCCTGGGAACATATTTTATAGCTTGCGTGATGGACGAAATTATCATCTTTTAATTTCACATTTGAACCATCCTCACCCTCAGGGATGTTTCCGGAATTTTCATGAAGAGCGGAAAAATATAGGCCAGAGTACGGGTGGCCAAGTCGCAACACACAGTTACCAGCTCAATAAATGGCGACCATATTTGACTCCATAAATTGCCTCCCCTCCTGCATATCTTATAACACACAACCTTTGACAGCACTCCAATTCTCATGGTGTCGTAACTCCCCTACCCTACCCGTGCCCACAGTCTTCCTCGTCACTAGACAATTATATTCGAATACAATTAGCGATGCTCTATGATCGTTGAAGCGTGAAGCGTACTGGTACACGGGAGTACAAGGCAGTCGAATTCCTGCATTCATCGCTTGTCCTGTCATGTTATTTTTCAAATGTCGAGTTTCTCTGCTCGTGGCCCAGAAACATTGAGGCTATTATATGGAGTTTGACAAGTAGCCTCACGGTGAGATATATTCTTTCCTTATTGCTCCGATACATGTGGGTTATGATTCATACGAGACACTACTGCCGTACCAGTGTGAGCCTGACCATTCAAGATTTATATGATTAATTTTAGCCTGACCTGAAGAGAACGAAGATGGACGTTGATGGCCTAATCGAAACTTTCAGGAAATTGTCCAATCAGCTGCTGACGTCTGCAGAGCAGCTCAGTCATGATCAGGGTGTGCTGGTTTTAGACATTGCTACTGCTGTATGCCAGAAATTCAGCTGATTAATTCCGAAATCTCCCCGCCCGTGATTCTCCTCTCTCAACATCTCTCTGCTTACAGTTTACGTTTGCTCACAAAGTCATTCTTGTTAAAGAGTTTCACTTTATTTTAGCATCCATTTTTTTAATAAAATATCCATCCTGACATAAATGTTTCATTTCTACTGCATCCATAAATCCCGCCAACATGATCGGGTTTTTGAGGTCTCATGATCTCTTTAGTAAACGCGATATTTGTTCATCCAGTATCTATAATCAGAAACATCGTACAGGTCAATGTCTCCTCTCTCCCTCCGCAATCTGTCCTGAAACTGATGGAACCAGCCAAAGCTCCTCAGGTCATCCATATCCAGGTCATGAAGATCATCTACAACGCGTTCCTGTGATGCTTTCACGTGGTGGGCAGCACTCGCTCGGTGCACGGGTCTGTCTACCGCGCTGTGTGCCACGGTTCTTGGCGAGTGTGGCTTGGTAATTTGTTCTGGTGCGGGCTCCACTCGTTTCGGTCCACTCGCATGTACCGGAGCCAGTTTTGACGCTCTCACATTTTCATCATTGTTGCTGTTGTCATTGGATGAGAAGCCATTGCCATTACCAGAAGTGAGGATGTTGTTGTTACCATTGTTGTGACCTCTGTTGCGGTTGCCGTTGTTGTTGCTGTTGTTACCGTTACCATTGTTAGACCCACTGTTTCGGTTGCCATTGTTGTTACCTCGGCCTGCACTGAGTGGCAGAGCTACAATTTTAAACATGTATTGGAAACATTGACTTAACTACGAACCCTTCTGAGGTGGTTGTGAAGTTTTACTTACCTCTCACGCTTGATGGTTGTACAGACAAACTCTCACTGTTTCCAATTCCATTTCCACGGCCATTTATTCCCCCTCTATTCCCTCTTCCATTTCCCCAACCGTTGATTGCACCTGAAAATGAAATTGTGCAACCATGAAACAAACTTCATCCCTGAGCACACACGTTGCCTCACCATGTGCCATTGGTTCAATTAACCTTGCTTACCTTCACATATGACTAACATCGCACCGATGATAAACCAAACTTGCAGAAAGCACCTCATCTTCACTCCAACAGTGATTACGAACTTGGATGTACACCTATTGGCGACATACATACAGAATAAACATGCCAATGTAAACCACAAAGTCCTGCTGAGACATGGTACTCTCACATGATCTTACCTGGAGAGGTTTCCAGCAATCACTGATTTCTCTCTCAAACCACTGCGCCTATTTATACTACAGCCAGTCACTCCTCGGCGGCAACCTGGCGCGGTGATTGTCGCAGGATGGCACCAATTGATTGACAAAATTCATAATTAGAATTTAAATCTCACCAATAAGAAGTCGTTTGATGTCATACCTCCTCTTCACTTGGCAATCAAAAAGCCTGCCGTCTAAAAGGCTCAAAATGTATTGTTACGACGTCATTACGCCTCGTCGTTACTTCATTTACATAATCTACATAATCACAAATATTGTTTACATTATTTGCTATGAAAGAACTGGCATCGACAGTGTCTTTTTCAAGTTGGTTCCTGTCACCTGTTGTGCTCTGACATCTGGCATGTCTGATTGGAGTTTTACATTCTCTAAGCTGAAACTCACGATGTTTGTGCTATTGGAAATCCCAATAGACCTACCCAATCAAGTAAAGCGTGAACACTGCAAAACTTGTTTTTGGCTCTTCTGTTTTCAGAGAACTCCGGATTACCAGGACAGAACCTCCTTATCAGAGCATTTTGAGCTCATGTCCAAAGAAAAAACAAGATTATTGCAGATCATGATAGCTGTGAATCACCTAAGTCCCTCCATAATTCACGCTCCACTGCACCTCTGTTATTGTCAGCCTACGCTCTCTATACACTCTATACTCTCCCGCTCTCTACACACTCTATACTCTCTCTGTGAATATTTCTATTTGCATTCAGACTGTCAGTCTCACTTTGCACAACGTGATAGCGATCAGTATGTATGTTATTTTCTGTCATTACGCATGACACTAGTACATCGAGTCATCTCATGCATTTGTCTTTTATCATTTTGTTACCTTCAAAACATCATATCTGAGTTTATATGTGATAGTTTGTTTATTTTGTCGTTTTAAAGCATGTTATGATTAAAAATTAGTAACTAGTTTCATGATTGGGAAAGGAGTACGATTTCTTTCTACTGCCAGTTTGGTTAGTGTCGCCATCAGTTGTTAGTAGTCCCTGTATCTTGGCGCATACTTGTTGACCCAGTATTGGTAGGTGCTCGGTCCGTATTTGGTTTTGTCGAATCGGCCAAATCGATTGAATCGGTTGAATCGGTTTGATCTGCGGTTTCCAAAGAATCGGAGCCTGTCGAAAAGCATGCTCCTCAGACGTTGCATGTAGCTGTACAGGTTCCTCAGGGAGGGTCGCGAGCGCTGCTTGTTGGGCCGTCTCACGGCTCCTCTGACCCTGTCTGGGCCTGGCTGAGCCTCTGAAAGCTTCTTTGGCAGTGCCTGTATGACTGATGCTCTGTTCACTTTTTTCCTTGCAGCTCCCTGTGGCTGGCCTATGAGTAAAAGTGGGAATGCTTTCTGTCCCGCAATGTTCTTATAGTGAGAGAGTGACACAACAGGAATAATCTGAGAAAGAGAGAGGGGGAGATGAGGGAGAGAGGGAGGGCAAGTTCGATTGAAGAGCAGGCGGAGACAATGAGAGGGAAGGAAGGGAAGGGAAGAGCAGGCGGAGACAATGAGAGGGAAGGAAGGGAAGGGAAGAGGAGGTATGCTTCTACTCACTGAGCAGTCTATCGTCACTGAAGTCTACGTTGCCGATGCCGTTATTTTGGCCATTGATCCCTCCTCCAGTGTTTCCGATACCATTAAACATTCCGTTGATACCTGGTCAGGCAGACAGTGTTAGTAACATGGGAATGAAATTGAAGTGCAGAAATCTGTTTAGTTAAACTTACCGGCAGAGCAAAAATTGGTCAGCACTGCTGCTGCCAAAGTGGCAATGAATATCAGCTTCATTTTCCTGTGTTGCAACTGAAAGCGAATGGTATAAGTTTCCTCATCTATGCATAAATGATCATATCGAAGTACAGGTGTCAACAAGTACTTACTTTGATGCAGAAAGCTGCAAAGTTGGCTACCACTTATGGGTATTCCTCATCCACTGGAAACAGGTCTAGAGCAGCTTGGGTTTTATACCCTACTACTCGGTGCTATCCCGTGATTGGTGCAGTGTGATGCATTACAAACATCGTGATGACATTAGAAACTATGCTCAAAGCTGTCTTTTCTCTAGTCATCCTTCACCGTTGCTATAGCGATTTCACATATATGAGTACGGAGTTTGATTGTCGGTGTTGACTGTGCGCCAGCTGCTGACAATTTTCGTCCAATGAAATCATCCGTGAGATAAGTATCTGCTTGATTTATTGGTTGGTGATACTCACCTGGGACTGGATATCGCTGGTACAGGCTGTGACCATCCACGAACGAGTCAATGTTTACTGCCAGCTCTTCAGTCATCGCCAGTTTAAATTGTGCACTCAACTATGCACGATGGTGGATCAACTTCATGGGAGAAGACAACTCCTGGTTGGAAAAGTTTAGACCGTACATGATCTGCATATGTAATGAAAAATCTCACACACAAGTAGCTAATAAACCCCTTGACCTACGCACTAAAGGCATATGCATGTCTGAATAGCTTCAGTGTCTGACTTCAAGATTTTCCATAAGCAGTAATTGTCTCCCCCCCCAGAAAAAAGAGATATTCAAATGCTGCAGACGTTGTTCACTGAAAATGCTAATTTTGTTCAATGCCACAGCAGTACAATGTGTTGAACAGTATTTACAGTATTTACTACCCTTCACCCATAGTCTGTCTGGTCCTGCTCCACGTTAGTTCACACCAACACAACTAATACTACAACTACCACTAATACTACAACTGCAACTAGTACTACTAGAACATGTGTGCTAGGCTCTTAGTGGCCTATAGTACAGTCCTACAGGTAGCACAGGAGATAATAACTACCGCTATGTTATACAACCTTCATGAGTCATGGAGTTGTCTCCCTTTAGATGGTTCCAACGTGATATTGGACAAGAGAACTGATTGCTAAATCCATTAAGAAATTGGTGCCCTGATTAGTACAGCAGCTGCTGTACCATCATATATCTTGATTGCAAGACTGCACCTCCACTGGGATCACTAAAAGCTTGTAGTAATGCATGCCATGTCATCACCCTATTCATCAACTGGGCTGAGTCAATGCCTTGACTGGCGTCAGCAACTGTGAGATATGTGCATCTTGGACAAACAAACAAACAAACAGCCCTCCCAATCTTCAGCTACTCCCTTGGCGATAGGTGAGTCAACTGAGAACTTGTTGACTTCACTAGTAGGATATTGACATGCAAAAACAGGTGGTTCTGCTATGACGTTGGACTGTGGGTTTATTGAGTGATAAAGCTGCTATGCAGTTAGCTGACATCCGGGTGGATTTGACCAATAAGGAACAGCTATTGGCCAGCGTCACATGCTGACCCGAATAAATAGATGCCTCTAATAACATTTCAGTCAGAGTCTAGCTAGCCGGACTGTCAACTATGGAACTCTACTTGATCTGCCTTCTCCTTGTGGGGCTGTGCTCTGCCGCCCCTTACTACAGCAGTAAGTCAGTCCACTATCACTGTGTCACATCTCATAGCATCGGTGCCTGTCGCTGACACAGTTTTCTCTGATGTACAGGTAGAAGCGGTTCACAGCAATCTAGTACTGGTAGGTACAATGGCCAAAACAACGCTGGAGGATACAATGGCCAAAACAACGGAGGCTCGCACAACGGCAACAACAATGTCGGCGGCCACAACGGTAACAACAATGGCGGATCCTACAACGGCAACAACAACGACGGCGGCTACAACGGCAACAACAACGGCGGATCAGAAGAAATAGACTGGCAAGCTTACGTACCAGGCTCACTCGGAAAGGGCAGTAGCAGTGGCAGTAGTGGCGGCGGCAGCAGCAGTGGAGGACGAGGCATTGAACCCAAGTACGGCTACTCCTGGGGAAGCAATGAGGGCGACTGGAACAATTTTAGCCAATGGATGAACCGAAACAGCGGAAGCAATTGGTGGAGCGGCTGAACAACCTCCAAACATTCCCACTACCCTCTCATTTAACCCCTAATATGTGTTGGATGTGCCGATTTTCCTTTCCCTCCTTTCCTCTACTCTTGACTAATTATATGTATGCAGCCTATGGTTGTGTCGTTGTAAATATTGAGTAGTTTTTCTGTTTCCAATCATATAAACCCTTGTGACAGTTCATCAGTCTGGTAGCCTCAATTTCGTATTCTGACATTGATTGCTCTCGGCAGCAGACCTTCAGATGATGTAACTCGATCAATGGATGAACTAGTGAACAGCTCTATCAGACTTAAACTACGTGCCTTGGCCTCTCATGAACTTTGCGCAACAAGCTAACCACCCACCCTGGCCTCCCATAAACCCGTATGAGATTAGCGCATATGAGAACAGCATGGTTATTTACTGCATCAGCCATGGCTGTGAAATCTGAAGTCTCATCGTTAGATCTATCCGAGACCGCTGCACTGCTGCATTGACAGCAGTTACTTTGTAATGAACACAAGACGCGGCCATGCAGCATCGTCTGTAATTGAAACAGCCCATCGACATGGGCACCAGCATATCTTTACAGACTATCATATCACAACATAATCACAAAATGACACTTTTATTTTCCTTGAGAGTATTACTCTGTTGTTTCAAATTGCAGCTACTGGTATTATAATTATCGTTATTAGTTCTCTTATTATCTGTTACAGTCTGCCGAGATGAGGCGTAATTACTTAGAAATAGTTGTATCTCTGAGCGTATGCCTTCCAGTCGGGGACGTACCCATGGCTGTATCTTTGCCACTTGTTCTGATAGCCTGAGCTCCTGTACTTCTGGCCGTAGTTGTACTGCTTGTTTGGCGTCCTGTACTTTTGACCGTAGTTATACTGCTTGTTCTGTGTCCTGTACTTTTGGCCGTAGTTGTACTGCTCGTTTGGTCTGCTGTTTTTCTTGTTGCCATACCTGGATGATGAGCCAGCCGAAGAGCCGCTGACCTTATATTTCCCCGAGTAGGTGTTGGCAGTAGGCTTGTAAGATTTAGCCGTCTGCTGGTTGCGGCTGTAGTCGACTTGCTTGTAGTCAGTCGGCAGGTATGCCTTCCAGTCGATTTGCTCGTCGCCTCCATTCATTTGGCCGTTGATGCCTCCTCGATTGTCTTTGCCGTTGTCGACACCGTGATAACGACGGCCTGACCCATGGGCTGCAATAGGAAATGGTTTCAATCCAACTGCGCTAGACCTAGTACTACTGTGAAATAGCATAAAGCAACACTCACCGTTGGTAGAAATTACCAGCGCCAGAAATATGACAGCCGATACGATAAGAGCGTTCATCTTGATGTAGTTTTTAGAGCGATATTGGGTTGACAACTCCAAAGTGTTGATCTTAGTTTGCCTTGGACCACGCTGATCTGCCGATTCCATGCTCATAGCTCTCTTATATACTGGAGAAATCTTCAGCCATTCTTCCTGTATGCTAATAGTTGCTTTCTGCCAAATCCACCAATAACAGCTGGCCAGCTCCACTCCCACACCAGTCTCAAGTATACATGAATGACATCATCTCAATTCAGCTGGTGGCCAGGAAGCCCTCTGTGTGAATAAATACATGAATTAGCAGCTCGAGTCCATTGTCCATGACTCACTATTCAATTTACCATGTGTAGGAGTGTGGGCTGTGGATTTATGTATGCAGCTGGTAGAGTGAAAGTTAAATCTGATAATAGCGAGAGAGTCGCCACCGTGGCTCCAGTACCAGCATACTCATCATGGGAATGGCAGCTACACATGTCACTTCGTCTGGTGAATGCATGGCTGTACGACACACTGAGCCCTTATCAGCCTTTCTGTGTCGATCAACTTCATTTCATTCTGTGTAATGAGCAGGCCACTTTCCAAACCCTTGAAGAGTTCAACAGGTGGCTGAGTAGCCGAAATCCTCAGATCTGAGAAATATGGTGTGTGGCAGCCCAGCTCCCCACAGCATGTACAGAAGTTTGGTCTATTGTTGGTTTCACTCTCTGATTACTCCGTGGCTTGTGTGAGACCAGATTACATGGTGTTACATCACATCCACGCTGTCAATGCCCTCCAGTGAGCTGAATACCCAATCAGCTGCTGATTGTCAGCTGTCTACTCCTTGACAGTCTAAATCATACACTCCTGTTTCATAATCACCATCGAGCTCGATTCTCTATTCAGGGTTCAATACAGACTGGCTATTCAGGTTTCTCATCGAACCTGTCGCCTGATGAAGTGTGCACGCAAATCTTCAACTGATGTCGTTGATGTCATGTAACGCAACATCAACTTGTCTTTCCTTTTTCCCACCATCTGATTGATGTTTTGAAGTTCCTAACACGCATACAGACACATCATGTTCACTATAAATAACCATTTGAATTGGTGATGCTCATTGAATCCGCTACCAATACTGCGGTAATTCAGTGGTGTGGCCCTAGTGTCTGAAGTAATGGTGCTGCATCGCAGCAACTTATATGTCTATGTGATTAGGGTCAAGTGCATTACGGTTTTCAAATGCTACAATGTATGTTGATAAGAGCAAACCGAGTACCATAGACTCTGGGTCTTGGTATGTATTTAATGTTGGGTCGGGCGTGTGGACTTTCATAGCCTGTGCTCGTCATAGTGCTGGCTGCAGATCTCCAGCTCCATAGCCTTCATTTTTCTCATCCACAAGTGTGAGAAAATTGAATTCACTCTTTTGCCTTGAAAACCGCCTGCTGTGCTAAATAGCATAGTTGAAAGTGATATGTGAATGAGAAGGTTGCTGAGCGTAATTACAGGCACACTGATCTGTAGCACTATAATTTCTCCGCACTCCAGCCATTTCTACTCACTGAGAGACTGGGAATCCGTCACTCTATCACCCTGACCACCAACTGTTGGAGAGAGTATAAAAGCAGCCATGTTCCGCTATCTACTCAGAGAAGCCTTTCTCCTGACTCCATATGATGTCTGTGTTGGCTGTCCATCTGCCTCTGCTAGTCACAACGCTGACTTATGGTTTGGTGCCGAATGCTTATGGATACACAGGACATGACTCAAAGGAACAGCCTCTCACCGGTGTGTGTTTCAGTCTGACATGAAAAATAAATTGTAGCTAGGTATTTGTGACATCTGTTCCAACACATTGGTCATCAAGTGATACAAAAGGGTGGAAGAAAACCTTCTCTTGATCGATGCAATGCCTTCCTTCGCAGGTTGTCCTAACAAAGATATTTTGCCCACATTTGTGGCAGCCAAGTCATCACTGTGTCTCTATTACGAGTGCTGGCAAGGTACTGCTACCCTGAGGCCCTGCAGTCCTGGGACACAGCTACCTGCGGACTACGTCACCGGCAGACTGAACCCATGTACCGTCTACACAGGAGGCAGCTCCTGCGAGAGATACAACAAACCCTCTAAACTGCCTCACCCGACCACCAAGGGAGATGACTCCTACTCGCCGGACTGTGGTGAGGAGCATGGCGGAGGGAAAGGAAAGGATACAGCCGACTATCCCAGCGCCAAGGCTAACTACCAGACCAAACCAGGTTCGTTGTTCATCTGTGATATATACTCTGAGTGTGGGCAGTATGGCAGGGTCAGGATACTATGGCGATATCTCACTCTCTAGATTGTGACCACACCTGTATTTAGCTACCTGAATTTCTATTCGTCTGACAAGTGACATAAAGCCTCAAGCATTCCGGCATTGATTTTACTCAACGGATTCTATTGTAGAGTACGATGCGTGTGACTTGTCCCCCTGCCTCAATGGCGGTACGTGTCACATCCAGGTTGGGGGGTACTGGTGCGAGTGTCCCTATGGTTACATGGGAAGTCTCCAATGTCATGCCACCACTGCACCTCCGCCTCCGCCTCCGCCCACCTACGGAGGGAAGACTCACTACACCACGGCGCTGCCTACCACTACATACAGTCCAGACTATAATGCCGCGTGCCCCAGTGTTGCTGGTTACGGAGGCTTCCGTGCCTGCAGGTCTGTGTGCTCCCCCGACTACGAGTGCGGTAGAGGTGAGGTCTGCTGTCCCAACGCCTGTGGAGGCAGCTACTGCTATCGACTACCAACTCAAGGATATAATAGGATGTCGAATTACGGACCCAGTCCACTGTCGGGAGATTATGGTTCAGCCTCTCCTATCGGTGGCCTCAGTGGGTTGCAGTATCTCGTTGGGAACCCCAAGAAGACTGCAATCGGTTTGTTGAACCCTCACGTCAACATCAACAACCTGAAAGACCCCAGCTATTTGTTGAGTACCTACGGTGACGGTAACTAGTCACCATCTTGTGTGACTGCAGATGACCCTGTCAGACATGTCATCTATTCATTATTTCATTGTTGTTTCTCGTATTGACATTTTGGGTGTCAGTTACTGGTGATTATTTTACAGTAAGGGCAGCGTTGGCATTACTTTCATGTAATTTGGCGTAAATAAACACAAAACATTTGTCAATCGAAGACCAATCATGCTGCCAATGGTTACTGATATAATATAAAAGTGGAAACAGGAACGCGGAAAAATACTTAGCGAATATAGTGATTTGCAGGAAATAGCTCATGATAAACCTAAGTTTTATGTAGGAGTTATGGCATCATGAAAACTTTTGGGAGTTGTCATCTCATCAGTAGAAAGAACCTGCAATAGACTGAAAACATAGATATTCTAGAGGACAAAATATAGCGTTTTGCTCAAATCAGCAGTATTTCTAAAAGTAGCACCCAGAATTTTAGTGATTTCTTTCAAGCTTATACAGTATATAACATACAGAGCTATCAAAAATATACCGTTCAACCTAACTAGCGGTTTCTTAAAAGTCATTATTATTGCGAGATCGCTAAAATTTCTATGTTTACAGTGAACACATTCATGACTTTATAGATGCTGATTGTTTTAGTAGAGAGGTATTTCTACTTCATTTTTGAAATGGACTCCATTCACAAATGCTAACATTTATTCTCGCTATCCATCGGCTCATGTTGGGAAAATGCTAAATCAATCTCCTGGTAAAATTCCCACTTCTACACTGAATATGGAATCGTCTCCCTTGTATATGGAGCGTCATCACTTATATTACTCACACCAGCTCCCATTCAATCACTTCCTGCCATCAATTGAAAATAATTGAGCTCTGATTGCCGGTCTGTGATTGGTTGCGCAGCTGGAGTATGACTTGCTAGTCGTAGACGAGCGGACGATGTAACTAGCATGACTTTGCAATTATCGTTATGAGTTACACTATTTGGCTAATTGATTACAAAACTTTAAGTTGCCAATTTCCTCAAAATAGTACATTTCGTAGCCTGTTACCACTGGTTCATCGAGAAGGAAACTGTTAAATTTTTAATTACATCAATCAGGAAATGGTTGTGACGTGTGACGATAACCTGCCCTGCTCATTTCACCTGTCACACATTGATATTACTATCACATACAAACAAAGTGTGCAGCTGTACTGTATACTAGTGATCTAGCAAATTTGGCTGAGAACAAGCCACAGAATGTCTACTCTACGCAGAAATATGTCCACTCACCTCAACTGCTAGGTACATCAGCCCAGTAGCAACTTCCAACCCGACATGATACCCCCTAGAAGACAGGAGATACTGATTGAGTGACTATGCTGGTCTTGAAGTTGATCTAAGGTTTCGATTGTATTGTAAAAAATGAAGAGGTTAAGATTTTAGGGGTTTGCTGATGTCATAAAACACAAAACCGTGTGTTTTACACGTTTCAGTGTGTGTATGTACTGGTGTATGCGCTGGTTTAACAGTTCATTGATAGAATGATACAATACATTTCCTCATCATGATTTCACCAAATTCTGGCAATGAATAGTGAGAACAGGTATCAGAGAGGGCGGGAGAGAGAGAGTGAGGGACGGAGGGAAGGAGGGAGGAAGGGAGAGAGAGGGGGAGAGAGGGAGAGAGAGGGAGGGGGAGTGAGAGAGAGAGAGGGGGAGAGAGGGAGAGAGGGGGAGGGAGGGGGAGGAGGAGAGGG
>ERZ1740065.1706-NODE-1706-length-13387-cov-5.115887_pt1 | contig 13387 bp, 7 predicted proteins | sample MGYA00581738_ERZ1740065 | MGnify/ENA primary metagenome ERZ1740065 (study PRJEB43018, sample SAMN04849749) | marine metagenome | isolation source: floating plastic debris | place: Pacific Ocean | collected 2008-09-01 | study: EMG produced TPA metagenomics... | reverse complement strand
CCCTTCTGCTTTCTCCCGCTCCCTTTTCCAACTCCATTCTCGCTTTTATCTACCGGCCCGCTCCTCTTCCCAGTATTTTTTAATAACTTCTTCCAACCTCCCCTACCCCACCGTAGTTTCCCTCCTACTCCCGGCAACATCCCAGCCGCCAAACTCCAGTAAAACCCAACTAATATCATTCTTTTTCAGTGAAATACATAGATATTAATTTTTTAATATTTATCTTTATTTATCAGTTACTGCTATCGTAATCCACCACGAAGAACCTTGGTTTATGCAGTGCGGCACCTTTTGTAAATGCTCAAACATCCATCAGAATAAGGGCTGGCCCTCCCCCAGCTTCCCCGACGCTTAGCAACAAACAGATCCTTGCCCGCTACACTACGCTAAGCCTAATAATTCCGACACCTATGCGCCGTCAGATCGCTCTCGCCTTCCTCTTATTATGCACCTTATGCACCGTTCCCCTACTTCACGCACAGAACGAGGTGGACCACCAGTACTTGGCCGACAGCCTCCGACAGGAGATCAGCGCCACCCCCAATGAAGCCAATGTGCTCCGAACCATCGCCCTGGCCCGGCACCTGAGCAATCCCGATTCTACCATTCACCACTCCCAGCGCGCCCTCCAACTCGCCGAAAACCTGGGTACCCCCCAAATCATTGCCCACGCTGCCCTACAGGTGGGCCGCTTCTACCGCACCAACAAACAAGCCGAACGGGCCCTCCCCTACCTCGAACGGGCCGCTAACCTGGGCGAGACCAATGCACAAATCCCCCTCGCCGCCCGCGCCTGGCGCTACAGCGGACACGCCCTGATGGATATTGGCCGTACCCCCGAAGCACAAGAGGCCCTCCTCCAAGCCCTCCGCCTCAGCAAGGAAGCCAACGATAGCTCCCTGATCGCCAGTACCTACGCCTCCCTAGGAGAAGTCGGCCGTTACCAACACGATGCCGCTTCCGCTATCAAATACTACCAGCTTGCCGAAGACATCTACCGCGCCCAAAATGATGAAATGGAACTCTGCCGGATGATGTACGATAAAGCCATTGCCTACAAAGTAAGTATCAACAAAGGGGACCTGCCCTTGGCCATTGCCCTACTCGATTCGATCCTCCGCTCCAATTGCTTTAGCCTCGCCTCTCGCCCCGAACGGTTGCGGGCCATCACCCTCACCTCCAAAGGAAGTATCCACGCCTACCTCAACCAATACGACCAGGCCCTCCAAGATCTGGAAGAAGGCTTGGCCATCAAGAAAGTCCTCAACGATTCCGCCAGCTTGGCCTACTCCTACAACGAATTGGCTACCCTCAACAACGACATCGGTAATTATTCCGAAGCCGTTCGCTACGGAGAGAAAGCCCTCCAACACCTCCAAAACCGCCAGGATGTGCTCGTCATGAGCGATATTCTCCGCAACCTGGCCCAAGCATTTGACAACAATGGGCAATATCAGGAAGCCTACGATAAACTCAACGCGGCGCTAGCCCTCAAAGATTCGGTCGTCAACCAGCAGAAGACCGCAGCCATCATCGAGATGGAGGCCAAATACAAAACCGCTCAAAAGGAAGAACAAATTGCCCAAGCCCAATTGGAATTGGCCCTCCAGAGCGGCCAATTCGATCGACTGCTCCTCATCGCCTCGCTACTACTGCTGGCCATCGGCGGCATATCGCTGTGGTATTACCTTCGTCTACAGCAAAAAACGGCACTGGCCAAGCAAGCCCAGGAACTCGAACACCTCAAGAACAGCTTCATCGCCAATATCTCCCACGAGTTTCGCACCCCACTTTCCCTCATCATTGGCCCCCTGCAAAAACTCCGATCGCGAGCCGACACTTCCGATCAGCACCTGAACATTCCCGTAGCCGACGTCCAGCTAATGACCCGCAACGCAGATCGCCTCCAGCAATTGATCAACCAACTGCTCGATCTATCGCGACTCGATATGAAACAAATGCAACTGAACCTGGCAAGCATCAATCTGAGTACGGCCTTGCGGGGGATGGTGGAGAATTTTGCTTCCCTCGCCGAGGTACGACGGATCCGCCTGCGTTTCGAGAACCACAGCCACGACATTACGGGCAACTTTGACTCGGAAAAGATCCAGATCATCATCAATAACCTGCTCTCCAATGCCCTGAAATTTACGCCGCCCGAAGGTACCGTGAGCGTCGGGCTCAAGCGCGTGGACACTCAGGTACAAATCCGCGTGATCGATGATGGGCCCGGTATCGAAAAAAATCACCTGCCCCACATTTTTAAACGCTTTTACCAGGTAGACGATTCCGCCACAAAACAGTACCAGGGGTCGGGAATTGGCCTGGCCCTGACTAAGGAGCTCGTCGAAACACACCGGGGACAACTCCACGTCCAGAGTGAATGGGGCAAGGGAACCACCTTTACCATTCTCCTCCCCCTCCAGCAAGCGACGCTCACCGATGCCGGCCCCAAAGCGGAGGAACTGGTCTTTCGTCGCGACAGCATCGCCGAAACGGAAAACCTGGGAGCCCTCTTTCTTCCCAATCCCTCCACCGACCCGGCGGAAGACAGCGGCAAGCCCAACGTATTGATCGTCGAAGACAATCCCGATCTGCGATTCTTCATTCGCAATTACCTTAAGGAAGCGTACCACGTGCTGGAGGCCTCCGATGGCGCCGAGGGCTTGCGCCTCGCCCGGGAGCACTTACCGGACCTCATCATCAGCGATATCATGATGCCGGGCCGGGGCCAGGATGGCCTCAGCTTGTGTCGCAAAATTAAGGGAGACCTACTGACCTGCCACATCCCCGTCGTCCTCCTCACCGCCAAAGCAGCTCCACAGGACCGCCTCCTCGGGCTTGAGCACCGGGCGGATGCCTACCTGGTCAAACCCTTCGACCCCCAGCTGCTGCTCGTACAGGTTACCAATTTGATCCAACAACGCCGCCAACTCAAAGTCCGCTTCGCCGAATCCATCCAAATCGCCCCCGAAGAGCTGGCCGTCGTTCCTCGTGATCGAGCCTTTATCCAAGGCATCATGGATACCATCGAAGCCCACCTGGCCGACGAAAACTTCGGTGTCAACGAGCTGGGCCACGCCCTCAATATGGATCGTACCAACCTCTATCGAAAGATCAAAGCCCTCACCAACGACACCCCCAGTGTCCTGCTTCGCAAGTTCCGCCTCCAACGTGCCAGACAACTCCTCGAACAGCGCGCCGGAAACGTCTCCGAAGTTTCCCAAATGGTCGGCTACCGGAATTCCGTCTACTTTTCCCAGGTTTTCAAAAAAGAATTTGGCGTCAGCCCCGTCGCCATCCTCAAAAAAACCGTCGAGCCTTAATCCCAGACCTGGGGTAAATGTTGCAAATACCCCATAAAAATGCGCAAGCCCCCGAAAAGGCAACAATCTGCAACAAATCAGGAGGCCTCATTCGTAGCCATTGGTCCTCTAATTGTGTCTCTTTGGGAAACGCTAATCAATATTTTCATTTCCCATCCAACCTGTAAATACACTCAACCAAGCCAAGAACCTTAGCCCTCCCCCCGGTAAGGAACTACCCAACACCCAAACACCTCAACCAGAAACTTTTGCTGAAGGCGTATCGTGCGCTTTTGCGGCCAGGCGAAGCCTGCTCTCTGCAAAGGAAATCTGTACCACATTTCAGCCCAATTACCTAACACTTTCAAACGTCTGACTTGTAATGAGAAAATTTACACTACTCTTTACCCTGGTAGTGAGTGCCATCCTGGGGGGATTCGCTCAAGCTCCACCTACCGTAAGCGGGACCACGATCATCTGTGCAGGCTCTAGCACTGCCCTCAGCGCCAGTGGAGAAACGGGAGCTAATTTCGCTTGGTACGACGCCCCAAGTGGCGGCAACCTGCTGTCCTCCAGTGCTACCCTCAATACGGGGAACCTCAGTTCCAGTCAATCCCTCTACGCCGAACAAACCGTTATGGGCAGCACCAGTGCCCGTACCGAAGTGCCCGTTGAGGTCGTCCCCGTTCCCAGTCCCAACGTTCCCACCAACGTACTGGCGAGCCAAAGCGACATTTGCGTCGGAGAAAGTACGAACCTCAGTGCGACCGTCGACAGCGCCAATTTTCAGGAAGTATTCTGGTACGATGCCCCAAGTGGTGGCAATCTGCTGGGTACCAGCATTACCGGAGCGCCCTTCACCGTTAGCCCGAGCGCTACCACTACTTATTACGCCCAGTCCCAACTCGTGGATTACCAGCAAACGTTCAACTATACGGGCGGTGTACAAACCTTTACCGTCCCCGCTGGCGTCACAGAATTGCAAATCGATGCCTACGGGGCACAGGGGGGAAATACCTACGGTACCACCGGTCCCGGATTAGGGGGCCGGGTGCAGAGCAGCCTGAGCGTTAGCCCCGGTCAAATAATTCATATTTACGTAGGGGGCGTGGGACAAAGCTCCGGTGGCTACGGCGGCCAACTGCAAGGAGGTTGGAATGGTGGGGGAAGTGGTACCAGTACCGGACAGGGCGGTGGTGGTGGCGGTGCCACCGATATCCGCACGGGGGGCACGAGCCTCAACGATCGCGTACTCGTCGCGGGGGGTGCCGGTGGCAAAGGCATCGTTTGTTCCCAAAGTGGCCTCAAACCACACGGTGGAGGCCTCACGGGAGGCAATGGCTCCTACTGTACCAGTGGCTCGGGAGAGCTGCGCCGCGGACGAGGTGGCTCCCAAACTGGGGGTGGCCGACCGGGCTGCTGGTACGGTGGTAGCGGCTGTGGAACCTGGGGAAGCCTGGGCCAGGGCGGAACGGGAGGTTCCGTAAGTGGCAACGGCGCCGCCGGTGGCGGTGGTGGGGGCTACTACGGTGGTGGAGGTGGTACCTACCGCGGCGATGGCGGCGGAGGCAGCAGCTACACCAGCCCCAGCCTCTGCACCGATGTCATTCACACGCAAGGCGTCCGCAGCGGACACGGGCAGCTGACCATCAGCTATGCCCTAGCTCCACTCGACTGTGCCAGCACCACCCGCAGCCCCGTTACCATCACGGTCAACCCCGTTCCCACCGTCGCCATCACCGGAGCGAGCTACAACTGCCCCGGCGTTGGCCTCAGCCTCACCGCCAGTGGGGCCGACTCCTACACCTGGGAACCCGGAAACCTCAGCGGCGCCACCATCAACGTCGACCCCAACGTAACGACGACCTACACCGCTACCGGATGGATCAGTACCTGTAGCGATACCGAAACCTTTACCGTAACCGTTTCCGATACCGAAGCTCCCGCCGATGCCGCCCTTTGTTCCGGCAGTTCCACGACCCTTACCGCCACCGGCGCCGTCGACTACACCTGGATGCCCGGCAACCTTACCGGCGCTTCCATCAGCGTGAGCCCTACCAGCACGACCACCTATACCGTCAGCGGTACCGACCCATCCGGCTGTACGACCTCCGATCAGGTAACCATTACGGTTAACCCCGTTCCCACCGTGACGGCCTCCGCGGATACACTCATTGCCAAGGGAGGAACGGCCAGCCTCAGCGCCACCGGCGCCGACAGCTACGTCTGGAATCCCGGAAACATTGCTGGGGCCACGACCAACGTCAGTCCCCTATCATCGACGACTTACACCGTTACGGGCTACCTCTCCGGGACCAATTGCTTGAGTACGGATGACGTTCTGGTATCCGTAATCGATCTGCCCACCGTCAGCGGAATCATGACCGTTTTAGCACGTGACAGTACCCAACTCAGTGCCTCGGGCCCTTCGGGCGCCACCTTTACCTGGCACGATGCGCCCACCGGAGGCAACCAACTGGGCAGTGGGACTACTTTTACTACCCCGGCCCTGATGGCCAACACGGTCATTTACGTGGCCCTGAGTGATGGCGTCAATACTTCGCCCCGCATGCCCATCAACATCACCGCCATCGATTCCACCATCGTCTCCGTGGGAGCGGCGGAATCTACCATCTGCCCGGGTGCCAGTACGGATCTGGGGGCAGCGCTCCACAGCCCCGGGACCATCAATTGGTACGACGCGCCGGGAGGTACCCTACTGGGCACCAGCGAGCAAGGCGTGGGCTTTAACGTCAGCCCCGCTAGTACGCAGACCTACTACGCCGAAGCCGTGACCGAAGAAACTTCCGTGACTTACAGCTACACCGGCGGTGTGCAAACCTTCACCGTACCCAACGGCGTGACCAGTATCGACATCGATGCTTACGGCGCTCAGGGAGGCAATACCTACGGCACCACGGGGCCGGGGCTCGGCGGTCGGGTGCAGGGCACCATGAACGTCAGTCCGGGCCAGGTGCTAGAGATTTACGTAGGTGGAGCTGGACAAAGCTACGCCGGCTACGGTAGTATGCTAGTAGGCGGATGGAATGGGGGAGGTAATGGCACCAGCACCGGCCAGGGTGGCGGCGGTGGCGGTGCTACCGATATCCGAATCAACGGCAGTGCGCTCAGCGATCGCGTGCTCGTAGCGGGTGGCGCGGGTGGCAAGGGCGTCAACTGCTCCCAAAGTGGTCTCAAACCGCACGGTGGTGGGCTGGCCGGGGTCAATGGCTCCTACTGTACCAGCGGCTCGGGAGAGTTGCGCCGGGGCCGCGGCGGATCGCAGACTGGAGGCGGCCGACCGGGATGCTGGTACGGCGGCAGCAGCTGTGGAACCTGGGGAGGCCTGGGCCAGGGCGGACGCGGCGGATCGGTATCCGGGAATGGCCGGGCCGGCGGTGGCGGCGGTGGCTACTACGGTGGCGGTGGCGGAACCTACCACGGCGACGGTGGTGGCGGCAGCAGCTACACGGAGCCTGGCCTACTCCATAATGTCGCGCATTATCAGGGCGTACGTTCCGGCAATGGCCAACTCATCATCACCTATTCCAAGGATAGTCGCAATGCAGCCCTGGCCAACACCACGGTAACCGTGGAAGACAATACGGCTCCCGTACCGGATGTCAGCAATCTGCCCGACCAGGTTGGCGATGCGCCCCTGGTGGTCAACGCCCCCACCGCAACGGATGCTTGCGAGGGCAGCATCACGGCCACCACTGGCGATCCCACGACCTACTACACGATGGGTACCTACACCATCAATTGGGATTACGAGGATTCCAATGGCAACGTCAGCTCCCAGCCCCAGACGGTCGTCGTCAATACCACCCTACCGGTGGAACTGAGCCATTTTGCCGCACACTGTGAGGAGGAACGGGTTACGCTAGAGTGGCGCACTGATTCCGAAATCAACAGCAGCCACTTCAACATCCAGCGCTCTGATGATGGGCTGCGTTGGGAAAGTTTTGGACGAATCAGCAGCGTTGGGAATTCCCGCACGGTACAGGCCTACGAATTCAGTGCGATGAGTCGCTACGGCTACGAACTGTACCGCTTGGAACAGGTGGATATCGACGGTACCGAGGATTATTCCGAGGTCGTGGCGGCAGCCTGTAACAAATCACCGTTCCAAGTCAAGATTTTTCCCAATCCTACTTTGAACCGCTTTGTCGTCGATCTGGAGGGAGAAGAAGGGGCAGAAATGCAGCTCATGCTGACTGATGATTTGGGGCAGCCCATCCAGCAGCAAATTATTGAACTCCGTCACGGTTGGGGACGCGCTGAGTTTTCGCTGGATCGGTATCCCGCTGGCTTTTACAAGCTCCAGGTGGTCAGCCAGCAAAAACCCCAGATCTACCGCGTCGTCAAGATACAAGACTAAGATTATGCATTAGTACAGTAACTGGTTATCTTTTTCAAATTGATGAGGGGCCGTTCCTAGTGAACGGCCTCTTTTTATTGGCGGAAAGAAACGGACAAAAAAACGGCTGTATCGCGGTGATACAGCCCAAAAATGGTGTTTTTTATTAGAGCCACCCAGGGGACTCGAACCCCCGACCTACGCATTACGAATGCGTTGCTCTACCAGCTGAGCTAGGGTGGCAGCCGAAGCGATCGCAAAGATCGTTATTTTTATCAATAAAAAAAAGTGCCAAACTTCACACTTTGGCTAAGATTCCGGTAATTTTACTTCCACCACCATCTCCCGTTCCTCCGACAACTTTAGTTGCTGCTTACTTTGAATGCGGTAGGACTGCCCCGAGTGGTACTCCAATTGCAGGGAAGCGCTCATCAAAGCATTCTCCGTGAGCTTCTCGATTTGGATGATCCGAGCCATTTCTTCTTCAAACTCTACCCGGATTCGTTGCGTGGGTAAATCCTCCCGGATCGCCCGGTATTCCAGCACCCGTAAGTCCCCCTCCGGCGTCCGGATCGAGTCGACCCGATACTGATCCAGCCAGGCGGGGCGGTTGATATCGGCACTGGCGAATACGCTCAACTCCTGCGCAAAGTCCAAGGAATCGAAGGTATGTGACTCAGATTGGCCATCGATTTGGGTGGTTTTGGTAATTTTTCCCTCCAGGCGCTCCAGTTTTTCCACCTCCTCGGCAATGTAGGCCTTGAGGTCAAAAAAGCCAAAGGGCTCCGGGCCCGAAGTCTCCGTCGCTGGCCCCGTATTACAGGCAGCGAGCGCTACGAACAGCAGGGCCCACAATTGCGTGCTTTTCATTCGATCAAATTTTGTCCATCCATCAGTTCGGGCTGCGCCAGCCCCATCAGGGCCAGCAGGGTAGGTGCTACATCCGCCAAGCGCCCCGCCCGCAGCGAGCGCTCCGGCGCTTCCTTTGCAACGTACAGGATGGGGACGGGGTTCACCGTATGCGCTGTATGTGGACTACCGTCGGGGTTGATCATACAGTCGGAATTGCCGTGATCGGCAATGATGAGGGCCGCATAATCTTCCCGCAGGCAGCATTCCAGTAGTTCGCGCAGACAGGCATCTACCGTCTCGGCCGCCCGAATGGCCGCTGGAAAAACGCCGGTGTGTCCCACCATATCGGTATTGGCGTAATTGAGGCAGATAAAATCTGGCCCTTGCGTCTGGATATCCGCCACGATGGCGTCGGTAATCTCACGGGCACTCATTTCGGGTTGTAAATCGTAGGTGGCCACCTTGGGCGACGGAACGAGGAGGCGCCGTTCCCCCGGAAATTCCCGTTCCCGCCCCCCGGAGAAAAAGAAGGTAACGTGGGGGTATTTTTCCGTTTCGGCAATCCTGACCTGGCTTTTTCCCGCCTTGGCTAAGACCTCCCCCAGCGTGTCCACCAGGTCGGCCTTGGTAAAGAGGACTTCGACATTTTCAAAATCCGCGTCGTAGCGCGTCATGGTGACGTAATACAGCGGCAAACGCTGCATGCCCCGCTCGGGAAAATCGGCCTGGGTGAGGGCTTCGGTCAGCTGGCGGGGGCGGTCGGTACGGAAGTTATAGAACAACACGACATCGTCCGGCTGGATGGTCGCCAGGGCCTTACCGGCCGCATTGGTCCGGTACATGGGCTCCAAAAATTCATCGGTCCGACCGGCGGCGTACTGCGCCGCAATCCCCGCATCCCAATCGTCGACGGGGCTTCCCAAGCCCTTCACAAGCAGGTCGTAGGCCAGCCGAATTCGCTCCCAGCGGCGATCGCGGTCCATCGCGTAGTAACGCCCCACCACCGAGGCCAGCTGGGCTTTTTTATCTTTTAGAAAGTCCTCCAGTTCCCGGACGAAGCCCCGCCCGCTGGTGGGGGCTACATCGCGGCCATCGGTAAAGGCGTGGATGTACACCGCGGGAACCGACGCCGCCTCGGCAATGGCCACCAGGGCCTTGAGGTGCTCGATGTGCGAGTGGACCCCACCGTCCGACAGCAAACCCAGCAGGTGCAAGGGCTTTTGCGCCTCGCGGGCGTGGCGGAGCGCCGCCTGCAGGGTGGGATTCTGCGCCAGCGTTTCCTCGCGGATGGCCTTGTTGATCCGGGCCAGCTCCTGATAGACGACCCGACCCGCACCAATGTTGAGGTGCCCCACTTCGGAATTGCCCATCTGCCCTTCCGGCAAGCCCACTTCTTCGCCGTAGGTCACCAGTTCGGCGTGGGGATACTGGGCGTACAGCGAGTCCATGAAAGGGGTAGCAGCCTGGGCGATGGCACTGGCTTCGGGGCGGGGGCCGTGGCCCCAACCGTCGAGGATGATGAGGATGGTTTTCTTGTGATTCATAGGGGGTAAAATTAGCATTTTCGGGATGAAAAGGGCGGAAGTTAGTGTGAAAGTGCCCCAAAGCGCTACCCTTAGTTGGGGCCCCGTTTTCGCTTTTATTTAACGAGCGGGGTATAATTTAACTTTCTCTTAATCCGTTATAGGGTCGATTAAAATTGACGAAAAAGCGTCTTTTTTGGTTAATATTAATCGATTGCGCCAATTTTAACTAACTGTTTTGCAAGGCAAAGCTTATCTTAGTGGGGCACCGCTCGTTACTAAATTGGCGAACAAGCGTCTAAAAGACAACCCGATTGCGCCACACGGTTTGCCGACAGTGGCACGAATTTGGGGGATTATTTTACTAAAAACCAGGAAATCATGAAAAACCTATTGTTCATTTTCCTCTTGTTACCTTCCCTCGCCATGGTATCGCCCAACGTAAACGGCATTTCCCAGGCGATCAGCACCGGCAATGCCGATGCCCTAGCGCAGTACCTGGATCAGAGCGTCGAAATTTCCATTCTCGACGATGTCGATATGTATGATAAGAACGAAGCCGTACAGATGCTGCGGAATTTTTTCGCCAAAAACAAACCCAAGTCCTACAACCAGATGCACCAGGGTACTTCCAAAGGACAGGACTCCCGGTACACCATCGGCAACTTGGTGACCTCCTCCAACTCTTTCCGCGTTTACATCTACCTGAAAGTACAAGGAGGCCAGCAACTCATTCAGGAGTTGCGCTTTGACAAAGAATAAGGATTAACCTTTAGATAGATTAATTTGTGAAGGGGAACGCACGGTCAGCGTTCCCCTTCTTTTTTTCCTCCAGTACGCCCATCCCAAAAAGGGCAAAGTCGTATTTGACCGGATCCTCGGGGTCAAAAGCGCGCAATTTTTCCGTCAACTCCAGTACCGTCTTCCAGTCCCGCTGCTTGCGTTGGATCAGCCCCAACCGCCGCCCCACCCTTTCGACGTGAACGTCCAGGGGCATGAGCAATTGCGCGGGTTGGATACGTTGCCAGAGGCCAAAGTCGACTCCGCGTTCATCCTTCCGTACCATCCAGCGCAAAAACATGTTGAGTCGTTTGCAGGTCGACTTGCGGGCGGGCGTGGCGATGTGTTTTTCCGTACGGCGGGGAGCATCGGGTAGGGAAAAAAACAGTTCCCGAAAACCGCGCAGGGCAGCTTCGATGGTCTCATCGCCGGGTTGGAGGTGGCGGGCGAAGGCATCCTCCAAGGAGTCGTGCTGGCGGTAGTACTGCTGTAAAAACTCCAAAAAATAGAGGGTATCCGTAGCCTGAAAAGTGCGGTGTTTGAAATCCAGGAAAGCGCGGCGATCAATTTCGCGGTGGTGCAGGATAAATTCGTGGGGACTGCCCCCCATCAGTTGGACCAATTCCCGGGCCTTGTTGATGATGGTCACCCGCTGGCCCCAAGCCAAAATGGCGACCCAAAAGCCCATGATCTCGATATCCTGGCGTTTCTTGAACTGGTGGGGGATGCAGATGGGATCGACGGGGATGAAGGAGGGCCGATTGTACAGATCGACGTAGCGATCGAGGTCCGATTGGAGCGAAGAGCGGGTCATTGGCGCAATTTTGTCGTCAGCTTACAAAGATCGACAAAGATACGCAGCGCCCGCCACACTGTGGCCGTTAGGTTTACAAATCAATGCTTAAACCCCCTTCGTCCAATGCTTACAAATAAAAAATTTTATTTACCTTTAAGCCTGGAATTATGACAGCAACACTAACATACACCTTAGTATTGGCGGCCATTTATTTCGGACGAAAAGCTATTCAATTGATCGGGGAAAATTCTTAAGCCCGACCGAAAAACTGTTGCACTCTACCAGTTCTCCTATTCTTCCGTCCAAACAAATTCGCCCCAACCCCTACACCGGCTTTCGCTCCTCGAAAGCCTGCTGCTTCTTAGCCGGACGCGGTGGATCCTGATACCGCCGAAACTTGGCAACTCCCAATCGCTGCAAAAAGTGCGTCCACGACACCCACAGTACGCCCAAACCATACTTGGCACTGCGCTGAAAATTGATGGAGGAGGCTTCCTCGAAGTATTTGGTGGGGCAGGTCACCTCGGCAATGTTGTGCCCCTTGTAGATGATCTGGGAGAGCATCTCGTTATCGAAGACAAAATCATCAGAATTGCTATTGTAGTCGATGCTTTGCAGGACCTCGCGGCTAAAGGCGCGGTAGCCCGTATGGTATTCCGATAGCTTGTAGTTGACCAGCAGGTTCTGGGTCATGGTCAAAAAGCGGTTGGCGATGTACTTGTATAGCGGCATGCCCCCCTTCAGCGCTCCCTTACCGAGAATCCGCGAGCCCAGTACGACCGGGTACAATTCGTCGCCAATGATATTGGTCATCGCCGGAATGAGCTTGGGGGTGTACTGATAGTCGGGGTGGAGCATGATCACGATATCGCCCCCCAATTCGAGGGCCTTGTTGTACAGGCTTTTCTGATTGCCTCCGTAGCCCTTATTTTTTTCATGAACGATGACGTGGTCGATCCCGATTTCCGCCGCCAGCGCGGAGGTATTGTCGCTGCTCGCATCATCGCAGAGGATGACCTCGTCGACCAGGTCGAAGGGAATCTCACGGTAGGTTTTCTCCAGCGTTAGGGCCGCGTTGTAGGCGGGCAATACTACGATTACTTTTTTTCCTTTATACATGGGTACAATCCGTTTTTGTAGGATGGAGGAGCCCCGGGCACCTCCATTGCCCCGCAAAGATATTCCATTTTTTTGAACAACTTCCTTTCCTAAATCCAATTATAATGCCTATTATGATTAGGGTCGCGCCTTTTCACCAAGGGGCAAATCGACCCCATTCACCACAAACCCCCATCCGCCATGACGACCACCCGCAAATTTCCACGCTGGCTCGCCTGGGTACTCGGTATCCTAGTCGTACTGCTCGTTGCCCTGGGTGCCTTTTTGTATACCCAGAACGAGCCCCGGCCCCAGGGCCAGACCGGTCCGGACGCCGAGGCCCTGGCCGATAAGATGCTGGCCGCCATCGACGCGGCGGCCTGGGACACTACGGGCGTGATCCAATGGACCTTCAAAGGCGTTCACCAGTACCTGTGGGACCGCGAACGGCACCTGACCCAGGTCCTCTGGGACGACACGGAGGTACTGCTGGATTTGAGCAAAATCGAGGGGCGCGTGTGGATCGCGGGGACGGAAGTGTACCAAGATACGGCCCAAACGGCCGTCCAAAAGGCTTGGTCCTACTGGTGCAACGACTCGTTTTGGCTAACTGCTCCCGCCAAGTGCCGGGACGAGGGCGCGCCCCGGGCCACGGTCGGCCTGGAAGCCGGTC
>ERZ1740065.1705-NODE-1705-length-13387-cov-5.221572_pt1 | contig 13387 bp, 6 predicted proteins | sample MGYA00581738_ERZ1740065 | MGnify/ENA primary metagenome ERZ1740065 (study PRJEB43018, sample SAMN04849749) | marine metagenome | isolation source: floating plastic debris | place: Pacific Ocean | collected 2008-09-01 | study: EMG produced TPA metagenomics... | reverse complement strand
ATACCAAAGAATTTCCACCATCTAGAATGAGAAATTCCGGTACATAGACGCTTTTTTCGAAAAATTCCATAAGCCAAATGTAAAAAAGTCACCCAGAATCGGCGGTAGCCCCTGAAAAACAAGGAAAAAATTTCTCAAAAAAAGTTGACCCGCCGTTTAAAAAAGTAAAGGCAGCGGTCCGAAGACCACTGCCTAACACTCTCTCAAAAAAATCAAATATCAAAAAATTAGCTTCTCATAGTATGCTTAGTTCGTTGCGTACCACCCTAGCGGTGAATCTGTAGGTAGCCGCTGCGGGTCTGGCCCGCTCCCGTATCGAAGAGGTAGAAGTACGTTCCCTCCGGTAGGGCATCGCCTTCCCAAGTACCATCCCAATCGTTTGTATACCCATCCACCCTAAAGATCAGGGTCCCCCACCGGCTAAAGATCAGCAGGCGATTGTTGGGATAAGCTTCCGCTCCTTGGATGATAAACGTATCGTTCTTGCCATCGCCATTAGGTGAGAAGCCGGAGAAGGTCTTGAGGTCGTCGCAGATGACGGTGATCAGCAGCTCGCTGGTGTCACAGCCGTTTTCGTTACAAATTTCGTAAGCGATCATCTCGGGGTTGGCCAGGTCGCAAAATTCGGCGTCGGGCTGGTAGTGGATCGTTCCGGTCGAATCGTACCAGGCAAAGCCGTTGTCGGGCTGGTTGAGGATTTGGAAGGTATCCAGGGTCCCGTTGATCGTGTCGTTGGCCAGCACGTCGTAGCTGATGGCCTGCCCTGCGATGGTGGTGGTGGCGTCGGCCACCGCGACGGGCAAGCCCTCGGGCGTCAGTTCTTCTACTACGTTGACGATCAGATAAGTGGTATCGCAAATATTGGCGTCGCACAGTACGATACAAGCCGTATCCGTCCCCACTTCAACGCCCTGTACTTCGTAGCAGAAGGTACCGGGAACGGCGGTGAAGACCGCCATCTCTCCCGAAGCGTCTTCGCAGATGTTGGTATTCGAGATGATGGCCCCGAGCAGTTCGGTATTGTCGGCGCAAAGCGTATCGAGGGTATTGAGCAAGAGCTCGATCTCCTGGGTACTGCTAGTAACGCAATTGACGATTACCTCCACCGTATCGCTACAGCCCGTAGACCGTTCAGTGAAGACCAGTTCGTGGATCCCCCGATCCAAATTGAGCTGCGTGGCCGCGCCGGCCGAACCGGGACATTCCACGGTGCCTCCCAGATAGGGGAAATTGTTGTCCGTGATGCTGTAATCCCCGATGGTCGCAAAGGGAATCGATACGCAGTAGGTCGTGGGTTGGGTACAATCACTGCTGTTGAGGGTAGTACTTTCCACCAGGATAAAGTCGCTACAAGCCACGCAGTTGACGTCGATGTCGATCGTATCGCGACAGCCCGTCGGTATAAATTCGACAATCAGCTGGTGAAAGCCCGTGTCCAATTCCACCGCAAAGCTGGAAGCCAGTACGAGGGGCATGGGGAAAATGGGATAATTGTCGGTATTGAACTCGATTTGTAGGGCGCCGTAGCCACTATTGGGGCTACCGCCTTCGATGGAGGTACCATTGAGTACCCAGTTGCCCGCGGGATCCCAGGCGTTCATGGCGTCGACCAATTCGCTGAGGGTGCCGAAGGTCACCCCGGAGTAGATGTCAATACCCACCGACCAGCTCGTCACCGCGTACGGCCCCGTGTTGCCCTGACCAGGAATCGCGGCGAAGGGATAGCGAAGGATGGTCTGCTCGTTACAGCCCGGGAAATCCCCCGTATAGGCATTGCCGTTGTCAAAGAAATTGTAATCCGCCAGATCGGCCGCATCAATTCCCGTACAGAAGGTCGCCAGATCGGCACAATCCGCCACGTTGAGGTTGAGGGGGCCATTGCTGGTAAAAATGTCTTGGCATTCGGGGTCGGTACTGCAATTAATCGTAAAATTGACCCGATCGAAACAGTTGGTTGGCAAATAGGTCAGGATCACCTCGTGCTCGCCCGCATCCAGTTCGATGGCGATATTGCTGGGGCGGTAATCGATGCCCAGTACAAGGCTTCCCGAACCTCCGGTAACCTTGCGCACCTCCATCGTATTGCCGTAGACGTTGAAGAAACTTCCCCCCACAATCCGTAGACCCGCCGGATCATCCGACCAGTTGCCCGCGGGATCCCAAACGTTCATCGAGTCGACCAGTTCGGGGATGTTGTTGAAGTTGCCAATGAATACGGAGCCATTTACCGTCCAACTCTGGAGTAGGTAGGGTCCTATCGCGCCCTGATCGGGAATTTGCGAATAGTCGTAGACGTAGAAGCTGTCTAAGCCGCAGCCATCCGTCGGCAAGGCCATACCGTTGGCCGTGATTTGGTAATCTGCAGCCTCCGCAAAGGGAATGTCTAGGCAAAAACGCAGGATGGAATCACAGGCGACCTCAAAGTCGGTCTCTCCCGTATACAAATCCAAACCGTTGTCCAAATCCACCAACACGGTATCGGGACAGCCCGTGGCGCGTTCGCGGAAAATCAGCAGGTGTCCCCCCTGGCTCAGGGCCAGCTCGGTACTGTCCGTACCGCAAGCCGCGGGTACCCCCGCGTAAGGAACACCATTGTCAAAAATATCGTAATCGCCAACGCTGCTAAAGGGCAAGCTCAAACAGACCGGCGTCATCATATTGCAATCCGCAACGGGCAAGGTGAGGCTTTCCTCCACAATCGGATCCGTACAATTGTTGGGATCTACCGTTACCTCGATGTAGGTCGTATCGCAAAACAATGCAAAATTATCGTAGCAATTGATGACGCAGATCAAATCGGGCGACAAACCAAGGAAGCCCGGAGCCGCATTGAGCACCACACATTCCTCGTCAACAGCAGTAGCTTGTACCGTAGCGGAATTTCCCGTCCCACAGAAGGTCGAAGAGGTGATGCTCGTACCGATCTGCAGCGCCGCCGCATCGATACAAACCTCACTGGCAATATCCCCCAGGATATTGACCCGCACCGTATCCGTCGGCGGACTCACCATCACCGTCAAGAAAGTCGTATCACAATTTTGGGGTGCATTTCCATCGCAGTGAAATACGCAAACCGTACTTTCTCCAACGAAACTATCGTTCGGATCAAGGGTGATGCAATCACTGGTGGCCTCGACGCTCACCGTCACCTCCGCGGGATTTTCTCCACAAACCGTAGCCGAAATAATCGGCGCCGGCAGATTGACGACGTCATCCAGACAAAGGGGAAAGGGATCAACCGCCGGAATCAACACGCGGATGTTATCCGTACAGTTGAACAGGCCATCTTCCCCCACCTCGATTACCTCGATGGTATTGCAGGTCGTGATGGTATCGGTAACGGTGACGGAGTAAAAACCCGCCGCCAGATTGCCGGGATCTTCGACCTCCGATACGTAGCCCATCGGACCACTCCAGTTGAAAATATTATCCGCACCAGTGGCCGTCAGGTCAATCGCACCGGGGCTGGTACCGCAGGAGGCGGCCAGGGTCACGGTGGCACTGAGCTGGGGCGCCGTGGCATTGATCGTAATGTCTTGGGTGTCACGGGCCGTGCAGCCGCCCTCTTCTACCGTCAGGATGATGGAGTAGGTCCCCAGTACATCCCAACTCGCCGTGATCTCACTCCCCGCCGGATTCGATCCCATCACGGGGCTGCTGAACAACAGGTCTCCCCCATCGAGGTCCCAGCTGAGATTGGCATTGCCCCCCGCCGTTCCAATAAACTGGAAGACAATATCGCTCTCCGCACAGGTGGGAGCCGCGTAGGTAAAATCGGCTACCGGATCGGCAATGCGACTGACCGAAAAACCGTGCGAAGTCTCGCAACCACTGTCCCCCACAAAATCAACTCGGTAATTGGCCGAAGCCCCATCGAGGATGACGTCGAGGGTCAGTACGTTCCCCATAACCGTAGCGTTTTCGTAGCGATCGAAGGACACGACGGTGTAGCCCGCAATCGGCTCGCTCAACTCCAGACTGATGGTCAGGGTGTTGCCACTGCACAGGCTATAGTCACTGATCGGATTGAGGACCTGGGGTTCGGGGCGAATAAAGATTTCGACCGAGTCGATCGTCTCGCAACTGCTGAGGAAGGGATTGACCAAACTCAGTCCGTAAACCGTCGTCTGGTTGGGACTTGCCGTGGGGCTGGGACAGTTGGTACAACTCAAACTGTTGACATCGCCCGATAAAACGGACCAGTTGTGGACCCCAGGACTGCCCGAACTCAGGCTAGTACTGCCTCCCAGACAAATCGAGTCAGGTTGGAGATTTACCGCAGGGCGTTCCGAAATGGTCAGGTCAAAACTCGTCGTGGACGAGCAAGCACTCGCCAATTCGGTGACCATCACGTCGATCGTGTAAGTGCCCACCGCATTGGTATTGGGGAAAAAGTTCGTATTGGGATTGGTATTATTGGCAAAGCTGCCTTCCGTAGAGCTGTAACTAACGGTGTAGCCCGCTCCAACGGCGGCCCCGTCGACGCGAATGTTGTTCGCAACCAGGGCATAAGCGCCAGCCGCATCAAAACAGGCCGTAGCGTCGAGCGCGCTCAGGATAAAAGTGGCGCCCGCATCGTTGCTGAGCGTAATGCTCGGGCTCGTAGCCGTACAGCCCCCACCCGCGTAGGCAACCAAGGGATCGTAGCTGCCTTCGGAGAGGTTAGAAAATACGGGATTGCTCTGAAAATCCGTTCCACCGTTGATGCTGTACAACAGGTCCCGATCTCCGGTAGCCAGAAAGCTGATTTCCCCATTCGCGCCGCCACAACCCGTGGGATCGATAGAGTCGATGGCCACGATGACCGGAGCGGCGGGGTCGGTAAAAGTAATGGGATTCGAACGGTACTCCAATTCGCAGGAACCGTCGAGATAACGGACGCGAACGTTGTAGGTATTGGGTAGAAGACCGGTAAAGCTACTGTCTACCGACCAATCCGTTCCATTATTGATGCTGTACTCCACAAAGCCCACCCCGGGCTCGGTATGAATCTCAATACTGCCATCCGTCGCGGCACAATCCGAAATATCACTGGCCCGCACGTCGACAAAAACCGGTGTTACCGGTCCGTCCACCCGGACGGGATTATCAAAATACGGTACCGTACAGGTCCCATCATCATTGCGGATCGCCACCTCGTAATCCCCCTGGGGCAAATCGTCAAAAGTATTTACCGCGCGCCAGTTCGTACCCCCGTCGATCGAATACTGCAAAGGACCACCGCCCGTTCCCACGATCACAATTTCACCATCGTCTACCCCACAGTCCGAAGTAGCCGTAGTTGTGACGGATTGAATACCCGGTGCCGCGGTGGCGAACAGTTGAATGGGATTGTTGGTGTGGGGCGTCACGCAGGTTCCGTCGCCATTGCGGGCGTAGACCCAATAATTGCCACTGGCCAAATTGGGAAAACTACCGCTGCTCTGCCAGGTCTGCCCTTCGTCCACGCTGTACTCCGGCGTACCCACCCCCGGTAGAGCACCCACCGAAATAATCCCATCCGCATTGGTACAAGAGGTAGGATCGGTCTGGGTAACCCCAAAGATGGTCGGAGCGGCGGGATCGCGCAGCTCCACGGGATTGTTGACGTAGGCGACCTCCGTCGTTTCACCGATATTGCGTACCAATACGGTGTAATCACCAGCGGGCAAACCGGAAAAATTGGGGTCGGGTTGCCAGCTGCCGCCAAAATTGACGCTGTACTCCAAGGGAGAATCGCCCGTGGCGTCAACGAAGAGGGTACCGTCGCTCACCCCGCAATCCGTCGGAGAAGTGGCACTGACCGAGTTGATGACGGGAGGCGCAAAAAGACGTTCCCAACCCGGCAAGTGAGCCGAGCAGGCCCCCGCACGGGCTACGGCCCGCAAATCTCGGTTTAAACTGAGATAGGCCGCCGCTCCGTCCACGCTCAGTGAGCCCGTCGCTTGGTGAGCCGGTACGTACTGGGGACGGCAGACGAAAAGAATACTGAAAAGTATGACTAAGCCGAAGGGAGGACGTAAAAACTGCTTATTCATTAGATTTGATTTTTTCGAGAAGTTTTTGAGCATCGCCGCTTCACCCACAACGGAAAGGAGACTCCTTCGCCACCGAGTAAAATAGACGATAAAACATATAGGTATTTTCAAAATCTATACCAAAAAAGCCTGGCCCTTGAATTGGGCTAGTGTGGGCATTGCGCTAAGGGGTTGGGAGGGTATGGGAATTTGCTACGCGGAGGGTAGGGATTCGGGGAAGCAACGACAAAGATTGTGCCAGGACGGCGGGAATACGGGCCTAGATTTACCGCCCCTTGATGAGCTTGCCTTCCCCAACGGTATTGGCGTCGATGCGGAGTTGGTAAAAATAGATACCAGCGGGTAATTCGGCGACCGCCAGGTCCAGGGTATGGACGCCCTCCGGACGGTCGCGATCGACCTGGTGCAGCAGCAATTGCCCCTGAGCGTTGAAGAGCTGGACCGCTACTTCCTGACCGCCGCGGGTGGCGTACTCCAAACGCAATTCTTGCCAGAAGGGATTGGGAGAAACCCGGGGAACAAAGGACCCACCCCCCGGTACGTCACTCGAAATGGGCGCGGCCAATTGCGCGTCGATCCAAGCGGTGCGCTCCGACAACCAATTGCTCAGATAGTCCATTTCTTCGGCGTGGGCATCGCCGACGAACCAATTGGGCCAAACGTATTTGGACAGTACGGGCCAGCGTTCGAAATTCCGCCGCTGGGCCTCACCGATGGTATGGCCCAGGGAGTCGAGGTAAAATTCCAATTGCCCGTCCGAAAGTACGTCGCCTCGCAGTTCGTACCAGCGATTGCGAACCGCCCGCCGAAAACTCGGGTCCGCCCAAAAACGCTGCCACCAAAAGGGCACGGGCCAGGCATTGTCGGGACAAACGGAATTAAAATCCACCACCCAGCCCTCCACCGCCGCTCCCGCACAAAATTCGACGTTGCCAAAAGCGGTGTTGAAATCCCAGACTGGCCCCATTCGCCAGCGCGGGTCCACGCTGTCGCGGTCCTTGACGAGGAAGGTACTGAGCCGGTAAGCGTCGATGTTTTTGCACAATTCGTTGACAATGAAATAATCGACCAAAGAAGCCCGATCAAAATATTGGGGATAGCCCCGAAGGGAATCGGCGTAGTCGGACCCTTGGAGTAGATTTTCCAAACCCCGAATTTGGCCCTGGACGTAGGCCTGCTGAACCGCGGTGATGTCGCGCCCTTTGGGCTCGTGGTACAAGAAGGAGACTTGTTGGGTCGATCCGGGACGGGGCGGATGCTCGGAGACAAAACCACTGCTGTTGACCCCCGTCGTCTTGTCGATCTTGAGGATGTACCCACCGGTCAGTGGGTCGCCGCTTTCGTCCTCCGGCCGGAGCTTGGAAATGGCCACCCGATTTTTATCGCGTTTGATTTTTTCGGTCAGCAAGTAGAGCCCTTCGTACGAGCCGTCGATCACCAGTTCGACAAAGCGAATCCGGGGTGCGTAGTCCGTCACCAAAGCAGCTAGGCGGTAGGCCAAGGCATTGCGAATCAGGCTTTTGTCGCTGTACGGCCCGTGCAGCACCCAGTCGTTTTCCTTGGGCATGCCGAGTAGGGAGACGTTGCGGTTGTCCGCCGTGGCGGTCCGCGTTTCGAGGGCGTAGGACTTTTTGTCAAACAACTCCTGGGAGGTAGAACCGCGCACTTCGAGCCCCGCCCAGCCTTCGTAGCCCAGAAAGGCATCATCGAGGCCATTGCGCTCACCCGCGGGATTGGCAATCAGCCCCATTTCGACCGTGATCTTGGGCTCATCGGGAATGACCTGCCCGTTGGTTTCGATTACGAGGATGGGTAGGTTGGAATCCGTAAAGGATTGGGACCCTGCGGTGGAGAGCAGGCCGAAAAGAAGGAATAATAGTAACCCAGAACGCTTCAAAATAGTGGGGTTTGGGGGTACGACATCGAATTTCAATGGATTTAACGAAGGAAGCGGAGCAGAAGTTGTAAGGCGCCACCAATAAAGCGGCCCGAAGCGGGGATCAATCCGGCGACCAGTCCAGTTCCCGTTGGAGTAAAAGCGCATTGCCCACGCCCCGGATTTCGGCGATCACGCGCGGCCGCTCCGCCGACCAGTCGATTTGTAGGACCCCAAAATTGCGTTCGATGATGAGCTCACCTTGGCGGTAGCGGTTGTCCTCCTCGCGTTTTTCGCGCCAGGTGTGGGTGATGCCGCTGCTGGTTACTTCGTAAAGCGGCGTAGCCAAGCCGTCCAGCTCAAACCGCGATACCTCGGCCACGTGGCGATCACCACTGAGAAACACCACGTGAGCGGCTTGGGTTTCGCGTAGCAATTCGAACAAACGGCTCCGGGCGCCCGGAAAATTTGCCCACTTCTCGAAGCGGTGCTGCTCGGGAATGACCTGAATGCTCGAACCGATGAGGTGGAGACTGGCATCGCTGTCGGTGAGTTGGGCGCGCAGCCATTTCCACTGGGCCTCCCCCAGGATGTCCCCCTCCAAATTGGGCAAACAGCGCTTGGTCCGCCCCTGCCCCAGGATGCGGAGCGAATCGCGAAAGTAGCGGGTATCGAGCAGGATCACCTTGACCTTTTGCTCGCCTTCGCCGTAGGTGTAGGCTTGGTAAACGCCCGGGCGCTGGCGGGCCGGAGCCGCGGCCGGTACGTCCAAAAAATCGAGCAACTGCTGCTGACTCCGTTCCCGTTGGGGAAATTCCTTGCCCCCATCGTTGACCCCGTAGTCGTGATCGTCCCAGGTCCCGATGATTTGGCAATCGCGCCGGAGTTTTTGGTATTCGGGGTGGTTTTTCTGCTTTTGGTACTTGCTGCGCATCAATTCCAGGTTGCGGGTATCGGCGTAGACGTTGTCGCCCAGCCAGATCCACAGTTGGGGCTGGTTTTGTCGGACGAACTGCCACATGGGCTGGGGCTGTGCCTGGTTGTTGCAGGAGCCAAAGCTGATGCTGCGGAGCGGCCCCTCGGGGGGCGGGAGTGTGGACTGTGCCGACAGGGCCGGGCCGAGGAGGCACCAACAGACGACGAGTATGAAACGTGCTGCCATCATTGCGGTGGGGAGATTCAGTGGGACCACCCAGGTCATCAATTCATGGAGAAATTAATGCTTTCGGCGGCGGAGATCGCCTCGGTAAAGTTGTCGATTTTGGGGTAGTAAATCCCGGCTTTCATCCGAATCGTATCGAGCAATTCGATGAGGTCGAGGCTAAAATCGAGGCTCATCCACTCGCTCTCCAGCTGGTTGTTGCGCAAACAGCGCATGACCTCTTCGGCTTCGTAGCGGTAGCCGTGGCTGTCGAAGTCGAAGAAATAGTCCTTGGGCTCGTCGCCGTGGGGCAGCAGGGTGATGCTGGTGGGTTCGTGCCAACGCGAATTGATGCGGATGGTTCCCTTTTCGCCGTAGATGTGGGCCTCGGTACCGGTATTGACGACGATCGAGCTGTGGAGCATGGCCATCCGGTTGTTGTCGTATTTGAGGAGGATGCCACAGCTTTCGTCGACGTTGGTACGGCCGATGGCGGCGGAAGCTTTGACGCTGGTGGGCTTACCGAGGAGGAGGAGGCTGAGGAAAACGGGATAAATCCCAACGTCCATCAGGGAGCCCCCGCCGAGGTTTTGGTTGAACAGGCGGCTGCGGGGATCCATCGGGGCTTTGAAGCCAAAGTCGGCCCGGATGGAATTGATCTCGCCGATTTTGCCCTTGGAGATCAGTTCGAGCACCTTGGTGGAGGTGGGTAGGAAGCGGGTCCAGAGGGCTTCCATCAGGAAAGTCTTTTGGAATTTGGCCAGGGTCACCATTTTTTTGACCTCAGAGGCGTTGAGGGCCATCGGTTTTTCGCAGAGGACGGGAATTTGGTGCTCCAAACACATCAGGACGTTGTCGCAGTGCAGCGAATGGGGGGTGGCGATGTAGATGACATCCAGGTCTTGGCATTTAAAGAGGTGTTCGTAGCCACCAAAAAAATTGGGGACGTTGTACTGCATGGCAAAGGTTTTGGCCTTTTCCTCCGTCCGGGAGGCCACGGCGTGCAGGGTGGCATTGGGGATGCTCTGTAGGTCTTGCGCAAACTTGTGGGCAATTTTTCCTAAACCGATGATGCCCCATTTGAAGATTTTCGACATGATAGATAGACTTTCTACAATAAATTACGGAAGATATGGCTCCCACCGGCGGGCGAGTAGCGTAGTTTGAGTTGGCTTAGATGGTGGTATTGAATGCGTCGGACTATGATCAAATCAACTCCTTCCTCTAGCGCTTACGCAGAATGACAAGCGCTTGTTGCTCAATTTACAATAACAGTTTGTGGAATTCTAATGGCGAGGGGAAAAAATGTAACATTTAAAATTTCCTGCCTTTTTCCTTATGTTTGGCTACGCCAGGATCGGAAGACGCAGCGGTGGGGGGACCTCCACGGATGGGAAGCGGGCATCTAAACAAATAACTCATGGAAAATATAGACGCGATAAAAATCAATTTTAACCAGGACCAGCTCTTCGTCCTCAATCTTTGCCTGGCCTTTCTCATGTACGGCGTGGCCCTGGACATCCGCCTGGGGGATTTTTGGCGCATTTTCCGCCAGCCCAAAGCCCCCCTCGTGGGGCTCAGTTCCCAACTCCTCTTCCTCCCCGTCCTCACCCTCGGTGTCATCCTCCTCCTTCAGCCCCCCGCCAGCGTCGCCCTCGGCATGATGCTGGTCGGCGTCTGCCCCGGCGGCAACGTCTCCAATTTTATGGTCCACCTGGCCAAGGGCAACTCCGCCCTCTCCGTGCTGATGACCTCCATCACTACCCTGGGCGCCGCCATTACCGTCCCACTGTACTTCCGCTTCTGGTCCGGTTTTATCCCCGGCACCGAAGCCCTGGCCTCGCTCATCTCCGTGGATATTTTTGACATGGTCCGCACCATTTTCCTCATCATCCTGGTCCCCTTATTTCTCGGCATGGTTACGCGGGAACGCTTCCCCCTCACCACCGAACGGGTCAAACGCCCGGTGGGCATCCTCTCCATGCTGATCTTTCTGGCCTTCGTCGTCTTTGGCATCGCCGGCAACCTGGACCTGTTGGGCAATGCCGTCTTTGGCCCCATTTTCTTTTTCGTCTTCGTCCACAACACCCTCGCCCTCCTCCTGGGCTTTAGCTACGCCCGGCTCGCTGGCCTGAGCGCCTTTAATACCCGTGCCATCACCATTGAGACCGGCATTCAGAATTCGGGACTGGCCCTGGTGCTGATCTTTAATTTCTTCGAAGGATTGGGGGGCATGGCCCTCATCGCGGCCTGGTGGGGCATCTGGCACCTAATCTCCGGCTTTGCCGTGGCCACCTTCTTCGGTCGGCGGGCCGTCGAACGCGTCTGAGGGCAGCACGGTTCCAAGAAAGCCATTTTTATATGTTCCCCAGATTGCTTAATTTCAGCAAGTACAAGCAACACCATTCACACCATGGCAACTGACAATTGGGAAGAGGACCTGGGAAAAAAAGTCCTGGAAAGCGCCGAGGCGGCCGTCGACGAATCAAAGGCGATGGGACGCTCGCTGGTCCAGCTCATCGTACCTACCCTACTGGTACTGTTGCTGGGAGCGGGGGTGTACTGGCTACTGAGTCGCGAGCCCGCCGTGGAAACGACCGAGCCCTCCGCCGAGGAAATAGTACCGACGGTGACGGAAGTAGTGGAACAAGCGACGGCTTCGGTGTCGGATCGTTTGCGCGCCTACCTCACCGCAAAGCCCACGGAGGAAACGGGGGCCACCCTCCCCATTTTTCCGTTCGAGCGTTTGCGCTTTGCGGCGGGTACGGCCGAACCCGTCACGGGCGATTGGGCCGAGGTCGATGAGTTGGCCGAAGTGCTGCGCGCCCATCCGGGCTTGGTGGTAGAAATTGCGGGGCACCTCGGGGCGGAAGGAACGGAGGCGGATCGGCTGCGGCTGACGAACGAGCGGACGGCCTTGGTCAAACTGAGGCTCTTGGAATTGGGGGTGGCGGCCAGTCAGATTACAGCCCGGGGATACGGGGCGAAGCAGCCCTCCGAGGGAGCGGCCCCACCCTGGCAACGATTGGAGCTGCGACTGGTCCAACGCTGAGGCCACGCTGGTGCGTGTCGAACAAAAGATGATCGGAGGAATTCTTTCATGAGATTATAATTGTTGTTCCTCCAGGGGGTGACTCGATGGGGTCACCCTTTCTCGTGGTAGCCGCTTGGGCACGCGGGAATTTGCACCAAAAAATTAGGGTAAAAATTCCGTAGCATCCATAAAATATTTAACTTGCTAAAAATATAATGTGGGGGAGCGATACTAGCAACTAATCGTCCTCAGAAAACCCTCCGCCACCAATTAATGACCAGCAATCAACATCAGTAGTGCCATCGCAACTGCCCCTGGTACTGCTTCCCAAGCAAATACAATTACGTAAGTCATTATTTTCCACCACCAAGTAGGATTTTCATTCAAGCCGCGCGGCTTGTAATGGTGTTCATCTTTTCTCCTTCCCTCGTTGGGAATTTGTAGGAGCGTGTCTTCGTCTACTTTTTTAGCCGAAGGGTTTTATCCCCCTTGACGGCCTGGGAAATCTGTTTCCCTAAACCATTGCTTATTCTCTATTTCCTATTATAAAACCTTATCAATGAAAACGTACATTCCCCTATTTCTGCTCGTCCTGTGGAGCGCGATGCTCTGCGGACAAGTACTCACCGATCAGGAAGTCGAAATCGAGGTCCTCGAACAAAGCGAGCCGCGGGGCGATACGCCGCCCGGCGATGGTCAGGCCTCCTTTGGTCAAAACATGACCCAGGAGTCCGAAGAGGATGTGGTCAGCCTTCCCCAAAGTACGCCCTTTAACTCGGGCGAAAGCATCGAGGGTCTGATTCAGGGCTCGATCAACGAGGTGACCGGCAAGGTGGCCTTTTCCGTACCGATAGCGAGTATCTCGGCCCGGACCCTCTCCTACGGCATCTCGCTCAACTACAGCAACCAGGGTGCCTTCAAACGCGCCCAGCACATCAACCAGTACGGAGCCACCAGCTCGCTGGGCCTCGGCTGGAACCTCAGCGTCCCCAAAATTGTGGCCGATAACAAACAAACCGGTACCCGCGAAGACGATGACTTTTACCTCATCGACGGCAGCAACAGCACCAAGTTGATCTGTACCAACCGCGACGGACTCTACTGGGAATTCCAGGCCGAAAAGTACGTCCCCTGGAAATTTTACTTTTATCCCAACAACATCGACAGCTACGACGACTACTGGGTAATCACCAAAGAGGATGGCTCTACCTTCCACTTCGGCGATCCCAACATCATCAGCGGCGTACCTCGCCCCAACAAAGCCCGCGAATTTATCGTACGGCGTGGCAATTGGATCGGCAGTTCGAAACAAGCCGGCG
>ERZ1740065.1704-NODE-1704-length-13389-cov-12.900255_pt1 | contig 13389 bp, 16 predicted proteins | sample MGYA00581738_ERZ1740065 | MGnify/ENA primary metagenome ERZ1740065 (study PRJEB43018, sample SAMN04849749) | marine metagenome | isolation source: floating plastic debris | place: Pacific Ocean | collected 2008-09-01 | study: EMG produced TPA metagenomics... | reverse complement strand
CTCTCTCTCTCTCTCTCTCTCTCTCTCTCTCTCTCTCTCTCTCTCTCTCTCGCTGCCTCTAACACTGGGTACGGTTTATGTGCTGTCAGGGGTGACTGCTCTCCCTGCTAATTCATCCCACGGCCATGATGGGTAATTATCGAATCGATTCGACAAATAAAACAGGCCTCCCCAATCTCTGCAGAGCGCTAATGATGAACTCGCTGGCCCTGGGATATTGTGGCCGTTCATTTACCCGCGCCTACTGCAATTGTTTCATATTTACAGGAAATATTGGGTTGCATGTGACGACGTAACCTTAAATAATATGGTACATCACGTCATTGTCTGTTGTTATTAGAGCCGATACGGGAGAGGGTGTTCAAGGAGAAGGAGGTGCGGTGGCGGAAGCGGCGAGGCGCCGTGCGTAGACGAGTGCACCAAGTCAACTGTCACAAGTTCATGTGTATCTACTTTCGGCAGCCCACTTTCTGCTCCCATTGCGGCGACTTTATTTGGTAAGCAGCCATCGATGACGACCGTTGCGAGGCGTGGCAGTTATGGCAATGTCTCTGTGTTCTATTTCAGGGGTCTATTTAACAAGCAGGGCTACCAATGTCAGGGTGAGTGAAAGTAAAAAGTCTTTGTTTACCAGCTTTCCATGTATTTTTCTCATATTGTAGATTTCATGGCCTCTCCAGCTGATTCAATTTATTTTATTTTCTCTCTGCAGTCTGTACAGTGGTTGTTCACAAGCGCTGTCATGCACAGGTGGTTACCAGGTGCCCTGGTGTCAAGACAAACTTCAATGAAGATGAGGTGACTCTAATATTACTTGTTACCGCATCGATATAGTATTATATGATCAGAGTGTACTGGTTGTTAGTTTCAATGCATCGCTCAGCCCGAGTGGTTCTGTCTACTGTTACAGGTGAAGCAGCGGTTCAACATCAATGTTCCACATAGGTTCTGTGCTCACAACTACAAACGGTTTACATTCTGTGACCATTGTGGCAGCCTGCTGTATGGTATCACTAGGCAGGGTCTACAATGTGAATGTGAGTATGATGCATATGCAGATACGGCCCTCCACCCATAAACGCCAGCCCCGAACTCGCCCTCTACTTTATGGCTGCGGGAGCACTCATTCCTGTTTTCTTATGCTCTCAAACAGCCTGGCTTTGCCGCACCTTCGCCAGGCAAATACTACTGTAAGTCCTCTCCACAGCGCAGCTAGCTGTGTCGATTGAGTGATGCCTGATTTTATATCAGTTTTGCACAAACCATGTTAGGACAGTTGCTAGCACTCTCTCTCTCTCTCTTTCTTCTGTATAGCCGCTCTGAAAATCACACATTGTTCTCCATTCCTGCTACGAATACTGCATACTGTCACAGTAGAGTACTGTGTCTTCAATGGCGACCATTTCTTACAGCTTGTAAGATGAACGTTCATCATCGCTGTCACAAGAACGTACCCAATAACTGCGGGCTAAACACCAAGGACATGGCCACTGTCCTCAAGGAGATAGGATTCACGGCTAGTCCTGGCCGTAAAAAGGTGAGGCTCTACGCGTCACGCTGCCGTACCGAGACAGCGGCAGCACTCGCTGCTTATCTAAGCCAACACGGCTTCATATGTTTGTTTGTTTTGTCATCGATGAAGACGAACGCTGTCACCGGTACCCAGGTATCTATAGTACTAGGACCCAACCTGTTATTCATGTCTTAGGAGCTGTAGTAGTCGTCCTGTATTCGTCCCGCTATGGTTCAAGGCTTTAGGTTATGTCGTTTCTTATTGTGTGTTGGTTGACAGTACGGACCAGCTGCTAGTAAACAGTGTGTTGCGTATAGAACTAAGCCCACTTGTTTATCAGTATGTATTCCTATGCCTACGCGACCTGACGTACAGCTGATGTCAGTTGTCTCCATAGGTTTTTTGTTGACTGTCCTGTTTTCTCTCTTGGCGTGACGTCTTACGTTTGTCTCTGCGTATTTACAGGCGTCATTCAGCGAGTCTATATCCGCTGGGTCATCATCCAGGCCTCTAGATGGCGCATTACGTAGTAATATAGCAGGTAAGATCCTGCTCTCTCTCTTTCTACCTCCTATCCAAACATTCTACCGTGCCGTGCAAACTGATGAACTGCGATGTCAGCCTGTGATAGTTGGCCAGCCTGTTCACTGCTTTGAATTCTCACCGCCTCTAGAATCTGCGTTCACAGGAAACAGCGAATTGGATCAAGTCTGCTCGGAACTGTCCAGCAGTCTGCAAAATATCACCTTAGACGACTTTGCCTTCCTCAAAGTTCTCGGTAAAGGAAGTTTTGGGAAGGTAAGCTGCAATCCTTCAATTCACCATACATATCCGTCTCATTTCTGCCGTCACCATCGTCGTGACTTTGTTATTGTGATTGCGTAGGTCATGCTTGCGGAGGAGAAGAACACCAAAGAGATATTCGCAATCAAAGTGTTAAAGAAGGACGTCATCCTGCAGGACGATGACGTCGAGTGCACGATGACAGAGAAGAGGATTCTGGCGCTGTCGGCGAAACACCCTTTCCTGACAGCACTGCACAGTACCTTCCAGACAAGAGTACGTTCTCACTATTGCCTCCTCTATAAGCAACCGAAAGACTAGTCCTAGTGTTCACTGTAGCAGGTAGGAATTGACGCTGAGAGCCCATCAATCACAGGAAAGTGCTATATACAACTTCAATGCTTGTTATTGATGAATGCTGGTGTAGAGTGAAAAATCCATAAAAACTGGAATTGCAGTACGAGTAGAATATATGTCGACTGAAGAATATCTCCTCCCAACTCAATCCAAGTCCCATAATATGACACGGAATTATGTTGATACCTCAACATCCGAATCAGGTTTTATCTCAGCAATCTGACCTGGGCAATGAAAACTTACCCACATTTACGTTTCCACCCTCCCCAGCCTCACTTCCAGTGGCGGTAGTGGCGGTAATATGGACCAGAAAGCTCAATCCAGTGATGAATGGGCTATAGTAGTTTCTGTTTGAATGCTCACTGCCAATCCTTCCTTGTGAAATTGGCGGAGTTGTCTGTCCATGATCGTTTGACATTACGTCTTGTGTTCCTTCATTTCAGGATCGACTGTATTTTGTCATGGAATTCGTCAATGGCGGAGACTTGATGTTCCAAATTCAGAAGGCGAGGAAGTTTGATGAGATAAGGTCAAGGTTTTATGCTGCTGAAGTGACGCTGGCGCTTATGTTCCTACATCGACATGGAATCATCTACAGGTATGTATCTCGCTACACTCCTGTTCTCTGGTAGAATGATGTAAGGCTGTCCCACGTAAGCAAGCTCATCTCTACACAGGGACCTTAAATTGGATAACATATTGCTGGATGCAGAAGGTCATTGTAAGATAGCAGACTTTGGAATGTGTAAGGAGGGTATGAACGATCCCGGTAAGAAGACAGTGACGTTCTGTGGAACCCCCGACTATATTGCTCCAGAGGTAACTAGCTCACAACCACTGAAGGCAGATAGAGTACCTGTGGGTGATTAATGTTGGTTTGCTGCGGTACAGATACTGCAGGAAGTGCCTTACGACCAGTCGGTGGATTGGTGGGCTCTTGGTGTCCTCATGTATGAGATGATGGCTGGCCAGCCTCCGTTCGAAGCGGACAATGAAGATGACTTGTTTGAGTCTATTCAACACGACGACGTGCTATACCCGGTTTGGCTGAGTAAAGATGCCGTCTCTATACTCAAAGGCGTGAGTCCTAGTACCCCCTTACTACCCATCGGAAAGAGCTGACCGTATGCCTACTACTGTATCGATTTATTTCAGTTCATGACAAAGAATCCAAACAGGAGACTGGGCTGCTGTCCAGGCGAGGGAGAGGCAGCCATTCTCGTACATCCGTTCTTCCTAGACAAAGTTGATTGGGAGGCCCTCGAGAAACGACAAGTCAAACCTCCTTTTAGACCTAAGATTGTAGGGAGCATGTGATGTCACTCGGCTGTCTTGGGTGTGGGTTACTTGTCGGCTAATGTTCGAATGCTTTGGCTTTTAGAAAAGCAAGTTTGATGCAAATAATTTTGACAAAGACTTCACGTGTGAGGATCCAGTTCTGACGCCCACTGACCCCCAAGTGCTATTAGGTATCAACCAGGATGAATTCGCTGGATTCAGCTATGTAAATCCCGACTACGGTGAATGGACGGTTAGTAGTAATTATCAGCAGCATAGACACCAGTCCTTATTCGGAATCTTACTATCGCTGTCTGGTCTACTGTTATAGGTACCTCTTGAACCCCCAAAAGACAACAATCCATCACCCAAGAAAATCTGACTCCCACACTTGTATAATGATACCGAGTCGCCATTCGTATCTGTCCACATGATTAGAACATTTTCAAGGCTTTTCTCTCAGTCATACCTGCCCTTGACCTCTCTGTGCACTAATTATCATTGTGACCTTGACGCAACCTTGATCTGGTCTTGCTCAGCCTAAAAACTTATCATTTGCTATCTAATGTACTATTTTTGTTTTCTAGAATTCGCCAAATCTATTTTTCTCGATTCAAAGATTCGATATAAGCCTATCAGTGTTCCCTACTATTACCCATTTGATCCGTTCTGTAGTGCGCGTACAATTTTACTTATCATGGCCTAATAGTTGTAGAGGAAGCTCTTTTGTTTCACTACTTCATGCTAACTTATTTGAGAGATCCTTCATTTTTAATATAATATGTAGTTTTTCAATGCCCTGAACATTTTATTTTTCATCATGGCCCACAAACTAGTCAGATCTGTCATCCTGTTTAGAGTAATCATTTTTTAGTCAAAAGTGCTGCGGCTTCGTTTTTCAGCCATCGGAATTGTGATTCATTTACCCCATGTGTTGTTCTCATTACGATTCTAGTTTTATTACCGGATTGTTTTCCAGCGTAAGACAGTTTACTTGGTAACTTTTAGTAGTAGATTGTCACTCTTTTTGTATATATTACTTACTATTGTTATTATTATTATTATTATTATTGATATCGACGATTACATTGTTACAACCACATTGCCTCGTTATCTAAGCTCACAGTAGACATCAATAAAAACGACCTGTTGGGTATGAAGGCGCTATTACAGCAAAAGTAGCTGTCTGCAACTGTTGCCTCATCCAGCATCAGTCATAGCCTGATTTCAACATGTTTTTTGCCATTATAACAGCAATCAATAAGAAACCATAAACACTGTGATTCTGTAGCAATGCTATCTCCCTTCGAGAGGGGGGGGTATCGCAGTCAGTGACTACAGAGCAGCACTAATCTAAGGTATGTTGAATCTCCTTGAGTTCACTGAGTAACTAGCCTGGGTAGTGTGACATATCAAGGCGACACAACGTCAGTTGAAGCCCTAGAGTTAGAATACTTTCACAGCATCAGATGTGTTGCGGAATCATCACTACAGCAGTCAACTCACAGCGAACAGCCAATATCCATGGCCAATACACTACAAGACTGAAAGCATTGTCTCATCTCTGTTCCGTCATACATTAGTTCTTACAGAGGCAGATGGTATTTCATTAGAGAGGAAGTTAGCCTGTGGTGCATTGTCTAGTACTGCAGTTACAATATGACACTTCTCTGATAGGACGCGAGACATCTGGCCTTCTGGAACATAGTGTCCAGTGACATCCAGCCATCCTCTGCCGCTGACTGCACCTCACGCAGCTCGTCCAACAGCTCCTGGTGTTTCGTCAACTCCTCGTTGTGAAGCTGTCAATAGCAGGTAGTGAATTAATAAACCAGGTCACACTAGTGGATCATAAAAACGCCTAAAACTGGGATTTCTATTCGTAGAAATGAGAGGAAAATGAGAGAAAATAAACGTAGATTTTGACCTATCGACTCATTTATGATCACTCTATTGCCGCTTGTACCATTTCCATAAACCATGTTCATATTAATTTTTTGGTTACAAAAATTTCCAATCTACAGTTGATAAAAGCCATGTGAAAAATTACAAATATGACCGCTAGAATGGAGATTTCATCCATGCTAGACTGAGATCCCGACCAAGCTTGCTATGACGCCAATTTCAAACACCAGAGTATATGCCCTATATATCTATGATCCCTGAGCTACTGATGCGACTGTGAATGGAGCATACCTTGAGGAAGAGTGAGAGATATGACTGCACAAGCTCATAGTCTCGGCGAGCTCGTAGTGCCATCTTGGTAACCCTGAGGAAGGCGAGCAGCAGGTCGGGAGCGCTGCCAGGCTCTGGCTCCAGGCAGCGCAGCTCGCTCTCTACAGTCGCCACACCGAATGACTTCATCAGAGACAGATAAGGTTCCGCGTCTCCCGTCTCTATGCAGCTCATCAGTATTCTATCCAAACCTGTTAAGACATAGATATTACAGCAGATACGCCCTGTTAGACGGTAGAACTGGAGGTAGACTGGACGGCGTACCAGAGGATGAGGTGAACACAGTTTTACTGCCGGACCCGGCAGCAGGCGTAGCTGTGACCTTCTCATCCAGATCAAACTTGGGCGCGAGACCAGGTATGGTGGGCAGGAAGAAGGGTGCAGACTTCTGTACAATCAGTGGTATGAATATATAGACATAAATAGATGGAGAGGGTAACCAGCAGCAGAACTAGAAGCAGCTGAGATTGCAAGATTAAGTTTGAGTAAATGACTTGAGCCAAACTCTACTATTTGTATGTCGTATGAAGAAGCGAACAGTTCTGCCGTGACTGAGCCACTGGTAACATCTAACAGTGAACGGCTAGCCACTAGAATGCCGCGCGCCTGCAGGTACTGTATCAGGCGGCGGAATTGAGAGCTGAGGCGGTACATGTATGCGTTACCTGTATTTGATATATGTATGCGTTACCTGTATTTGATATATGTATGCGTTACCTGTATTTGATATATGTATGCGTTACCTGTATTTTAGGAGGCGCTCGCAGTCTGTTCCTGTATTTGATGATGTCCAGCTTTAATAGGTTGGCCCAGCGACTCTCAGGCAGCAGGGAGAGGGTAACCATCTCATTAGATATCTGCTCACTTGACCTGAAGTTGTCCTCTATATCTCCCAACTCTTCACCATCAACAGTGAGGGCTGGAAACATGAGGTCACATGCACGCATACCATGGCAGACAGCAGGTGGGTGATAGGTGGGTGGTTTCACTAACCTTTGAGAGGGACATGCATGTAGAGTGTGCGGTTACTCCAGAGAGCGAGGCCAGGCTCATCTAGCAGGCTGACGGCCATGAACTCTCCTTGCGGAGACATGTCCAGAGAAGTGACTGCCTGTAACACATCGCTGACAGATCAGACACGGAGCGCCCTCTACCTAGCCGACCAGTAGTGACAGGTAGTGACAGGTACCTGCTCGACATCAGAGCGATCGATGAGACAGCCAGTAAGCAGGTCCCATACGCACACAGTGCAGTCCATGGATGAACTGACCAGCCATTTACCAGATGGGTTAAAGGTCAAGTCTGTGACCCTACCATCGTGTCCTAAAAGTTCAAGCAGAGCTGTGGAGACTCTCAAACCACTAGTATAAAGCATGGCTGTGAGGGAGAGCCTGACCTGGGAATTTCCTTACAATTCCCTTGGTCTCCAGGTCCACGATGCACAGCGTGAAGTCGTCGAGAGCAACGGCAGCCATAGCGCTCTCTCTGTGCACGCGTACATACGACACTCCGGCAGACAGCTTGAATGCCCTCAAGACCTTCTGTGTCTTGACGGTGGACAGGATGAGTTTGCCGTCCACACCTCCAGACACGATGGTCTGAGACAGACCGTCACAGTCAAGGCAGCGAACTGGTCTGCAGACGTGGACAGTATTAGCGAGGGAGTGCAATGCAGTGTGATAGAAATAAGGCACATACCCTTTGTGAGAGCCTTCAAACTTGCCTCTAGACAGCCTTGACTGCATGTTAAATTTCTCCAGCTAGAGATAGACAAGGGTATTCATGTATTCATGAGTAATGCAAGTCCAGTAATCACTGTAAGACTAGTGAATACAGCGGCACACATAGACAAGCGCAGAGAAAAATACACTGAGATCGACTGCTGAACTTACAGTGCCATCTTGATAGCCTAAGAACCCAAAGTTCCCACACGGCGATATAGCGCAGCTAGTCACCGCGGATGACTTGTTCAGCGTCAGGTGGTTGCACAATGTGCCGCGTTTGGTACTCCAGAGTGACACGGTCTTACAATTGTTATGTACGGCAAGCACATCGTCCCAGTCACTGCCTCTCCTCACTTCACAGCTCACCTGATACCAGTGTAAAACTCATCAAAACAAATGGAACAGGATTATAACCAAGTGTAGAAAGATTCACATCTATTGCAGCTACACTATCCTAACTCCATGTGGTACATAACTTTCTGGTGCAGACTCACGTAAAGCAAAGGCAGCCGATCATCTCAATATGTGATATATGCCAGTGTTTTCTATTTTTGCAACAGGTGGTTCTTGCAGTTGCTACCAAAACTAATACAGCAACAGCACAGTAATTTGGAAATCATGTAGTGATAATGAAAAGTAACTCCAAGCACAACAAATAGCAGGAAAACACAAACAGGAACACAATTTACTGGATGGATACACAGTATATACATTACTTACTGCAGGCTAGTACTCAGTACGAGAAACCAACTCAGTGCGAAGGGGAATAGAGATAGGAGCACAGACTATAGTTACTATAACGGAATATACCTGTGAGAAAGAAGGCATCAAGGTCTTGATCTCAGCTTTCTTATTCCATACGGCCCTACCCATAGATTTGTTGTGCCTATCGTGGTCTGTGGAGAAGAGAAACAGGCCGCAGTCCTGCCCAGCGCTGCAGTGACAGTTCGTACAGTTAGTACACCATGTAACGGTATAACAATGGAGGCGACTGTAGTAGATGGGGCTAGGAGACATTTACCTGACAATGTTTGTATCGTCATAGAAACGGACCCTCGTTACGGGGCCAGAGTGACCCTGCCTTCGGTGCAGCAGACGGGCCGAGCCATCAGACTGATCGAATATCCACACCTTGAGATTATTGTCGGCGGATGAGGTGACCATCAGCGGCTCATTGGACAGGAACTCCAGACCGGTCACTACAGTCACATCACAAATAAACACAGCAATGAACACCTCCACGACCTTGCATCAGTCAGATACGGTAAAGTGGGATGGGGTTGTCTGGGTGTGAGTTAGTGTGAGGTAATTCAGTAGCTCAGAAGTAGTTTTGTCTCACCTGCCATGGAGTGTGCATCTCTGATTTGGCTCGTCAGCCGCTTCTCCTCTAGATTCCAGACAGCCAAGTGACCTTGTGTGGATGAGCTGACCATAATCGGTGCGCCGTCTGTTCGGAAAGATAGGCCAATCACTGGGCCCCAATCCTGCGTAAACTTGAGGATCGTTTCATCAAACTTGAGATTGTGTATATAGATGTCGCCATTAGCAAGACCTATTCCGGCGACATCAACCGCAGGTGCTTGCTTCATTACAGTCACAGAACTTCCCCAGCCTCCGAACTCGTAGATCATCTTGTTGGTTCGGATGTTCCATAGCTGTAGCGAACCCTGACTGCTCCCAATCAATAGCTTGTTGACGTATGTGGCAGGATGCAAAGCACATGTTATACGAAATACATCGTTATTGAAGCCAATCTCTAGATACGGCTCTTGTGACTCAATACACCATACGATCAAGTTGCTTTCCTTGTCAATCGAGATAAAATGCTTCCCAAAAGCCAAAAGAGTATGTACATCATTGGTGTGCTTCGTAAACTCGAGGACATCTTGCTTGTTTCGCTCAATACCTCTTATATTGTTGCCAACAGCGATGTATATTCGGTTTCCACTGGCTAACAAACAGCTGATATCCTCTTCCTGTGGGTCACTTACTCGAGTGAGTCCAAGTTTAGACGCATTGTATATATGATATGACTTTCCGACACAAGTTACTATAAAGTTTTCCTTCAACCGCTCGTGGTACAGTACTTGGATGGGAACACCGTTCGTATAGTAGCCGATAGCACGGTAACTTTCAAATATCTTGCTGCCTTCCATCGGTCCAACGAATTCGATTATCAATCTTGATGAAAGTTCCTTTAGGTCATAGCGTAATATAGCAAGCTTAGAAATGAGGTAGGAGAGCTGCAGTACCCGAGGTCGACTAGGAACTCCAGGTGAACGTTACTAGGATTAATTCCGAGATCAAGCACGGCAGCACACGCTTGCGGACGTAACAGACAGACACACGTGCTGTATTTATGATCGTACATCGTCCCGTACGAATAAGTATCACACATGATATCGTCATTATAACTCAGAAATTTTCGTAGACGACCAAAACGGTCTTGAATTTTTTATAACAATTGAAAGTATTTTTTTATTCGAATTGTAGCTGTGAGGTGTACTAAACCGTAGTTGCGTAATATTGTGGTTATCATCTTATCAGGTGCCGGATTCATTTCACCGAACACTCGTGTCTTCGACAGTGGGGAACACATCCAGAAGTAGTAAAGAGATATGACTATAGTGATACGACATATTAATTGACTTTCATGTGCCATGCCAGGTTGTCCGACAATAAGAGCCGATGTCCGCGCTGACTGCGCCACTAACGTGCACGTGACTTACCAATAGCCGGATCTCAATATGCATGTCTATGAGCTTGGTTTTATGCCAGTTACAGATACAGCAAACATACCGTATGGAATACAAGAGTTCTTGCCATAGACACGGCGAGCCGAGACATTGACACAAGTTTATTGTTTATACAGATAAGCAATCACACGAATTAGTTTGTAATGCATCTAGTTTGAGATTAATAACCATATGAAATAGCAGGAATTCATATTTACAACATTATTTACTGTATGGAGTGAGATAGGGATAAATAAGCTAACGCTATACATGAGTGAGAATGTGATAAAACACATGTCATGTTTTGGACAAGTTGAATGACGAGTGAGAGACAGTGATTGAAATCAGATCAGGAGGCACCATGAAACACGCCACTCGAGTGCAGCACCAGTTTCCTGTCAAGTAGCCTGAATCTCCTGCGAATCGACGGCAAGTCTTCAGGACTGACTGCAAACAAAGATGGAGAATTGGCACGCGTAACTAGAGGAGGACATAAACAGCTGTCACCGAAAGAGGAGGACATGACCGAACAGTATAAACAACACATGTGGCTCAAATTCAACCAGTCCAAGAGTTCAAACTACACGTAAACACAATCGGCGAAACCAGGACCAAAAACATTCTCCTTCCAACGTGGCGAGGTTTTGATCTGTTACCACATAGTGATAGATTATTCAGCAACTCAACCCATCTTTTTCTCATATAGCCATTACCGTAAACATTGAAATTTTAGGGACCTCACAATAATAGTTACAATAGTGACTCAAAGAAAACTATTAAAGTTTACCCGCAGCTTGAAAGAAATGGCTAAGAACGTTCTAAACACTATTATTCAAAATGATTTGGCAAAATGCTTTAATATTTTATCCGTGAAAATGTCTTCACAGCATATCTACAGTCAGGGTGGACACAAACACAACAAATGTACCCTAAAACCCTTCTGAGTGAGCCAGGTGGGGAAGAAAACAACTCCACTATATAGCGTTACAAACAGATTCGGGGTTGCCTCTCTCTCTCTCTCTCTTAGAAGGGGTGTCTTTGCTGTGGGTTTGTAGGAAAGTGATGAAAAATTGCAGAAGCAAGAACCTATCGTACTTGGTTGTTTCTGAGTTGGTGGTAGCGGCAGCGGTAAACATAATTCCATCGGCGTTATCAGCAGGTTTGCTCGTAATGGTGGTGGCAGGCGCATTGGCAACCGTGGTAGGTGAGGAGTTGTCTGCTCCGTGCCTGATTACACCTCCAGTAGCGAGTCTCTTAGCGTCAGGCCCTCCTACAATACAGTCACACCTTATTATAGAATGTACAGTAATGTACAGTAATGTACAGTAATGTACAGTACAGAGCAACCATTTACTGCACGCTAGGATATGCTTCTTAATGGCCAATCTTGTCTGTCAGGTAGAGCTGATATCAATTTGAAAAACAAACTTTATTTTAACCATGTTGTACTCTGTATAAAATTTACGAGGCAAAATAAAAACAATACTGCAGCGCTTTTGGACAGCTATTGTTATCAGAGATATTGTGTATCACACGATGAAAATATGGGAGTCTGTCATAAAATGACTTCAAATCACCACAGGTGTATCATGAGAAAGCCGATTGAAGCATCGAAGGAGTTGTGTACCTTGTTCGTGTGACCTCTTCTTAGGAATTGTCTCCTTTGGCAGCGCTGGCGATATCGATGTGGCTGGACTGGCTACCGCCTCCTCAGCAGACATCTTGGCCAGTATGGTGACGGCCTTCTCACGCACCTTCTTACTTACCCTCAGGGTGCCAGCGGCTGCCTTGGGCAGACGGTAGTGACCTAGCAAGGGGAGACGATGCGTTAGTAGTTGGCCTGACGATGACAAGCAGGAAACAGCAGTGGATGTCTTACACTCCTGCTTGACTCGTGGAGCGTCGATCCACTTGGTGGGGTTTCTGGCAGCGTGCCGCGGTCTCAATACGTCCCTACACAACACCTACACAGAGAAAACTAAGTGTACGTCAAAAGGGACACACGGGAGTCCGGTGACAGGATGGTAGGCACGTACTCTCGACAGCCTGGTGAGCGGAGTGGTGATGAGGCAGAAGGCAGCTCTCGTCTTCATTATCGGTTTTGGTGACGTCGATCGTACGACAAGGCTGTGTACAACGGCGATGTGACGCGCCAGGTGAGTTTTGTGACGGAACTCCTTGGAGCAGCCGGGCACATTGCAGCGACAGTGAGTGGCGCCGGTGTCGGCCACGAGCTGCTTATACTGCGCTGTCCTCTCCAGACGCTGACTAGGTGGCGGTCTCTCGTACTCGCTCTTTGCTGTCGAGTTCTTCAGTCCACCAAAGTGCTTCCAGTACGACCAGCAGACATCGCCTACATATATGACAGAACCAATGGAGAATAGTAGCTAGGTATTATGGTATTATGGCAGCCATCGATAGTATTCCTGTACTTACACAGCCGACACTGCAGCTGTACGGGACCCCAAGCGTACCAGCCATCTGCATTCTCCTTGCTGCACCCCTCACATGGCCTCCCACCCATCTGAGCCTCTGTCAGCTTGCCGGAGAGCAGGTTGGGGTTCGGCTTGTTGTAGCTCGGTATGTAGACCTGCTTTAGCTTGCTCTCACTCTCTGCTGCCTTCACTCGTTTCTGAAAACACAAGTATAACAACCTAGTCCCGCTGTGACATAATATTGGAAATCCCTCAGCCTGCTCAGGGGGGGGGGGGGGGAGGGGAGGGGGGGGAGACGGGGGGGGGCGGGGAGAGGGGGGGGGGACGGG
>ERZ1740065.1703-NODE-1703-length-13392-cov-12.421534_pt1 | contig 13392 bp, 24 predicted proteins | sample MGYA00581738_ERZ1740065 | MGnify/ENA primary metagenome ERZ1740065 (study PRJEB43018, sample SAMN04849749) | marine metagenome | isolation source: floating plastic debris | place: Pacific Ocean | collected 2008-09-01 | study: EMG produced TPA metagenomics... | reverse complement strand
ATAGATATAGTAAATAAAATAGATATAGTAAATAAAACAGATATAGTAAATAAAACAGATATAGTAAATAAAACAGATATAGTAAATAAAATAGATATAGTAAATAAAATAGATATAGTAAATAAAACAGATATAGTAAATAAAATAGATATATTCCAAATGTTTTTATTCACTAGAAAATAAGCGTTCTTTGTTACATAAATGTTCATCTGACACAAGTCGCTAGTCGCTAAGATACTTCCCGCTGTACAGCATCTGAGCGACTAGCTGTAGATGGTTCTGAAGAGCTGCACTGATACAATGACCAAGAGCTATACTGTACAGTTATAATACTAGAATACAGGTAATAGCTCGACATCTCGACGAGATGCAGTCATTGATGCCTACATCTACACTTATCTACAGACTCTGGTGTAACTATGATACTAGCTCAGTCTCTCTCACCTGATGGCAGCCGATCTGTCAGCAGACTTCTTGTCAACTTTATCAAACTCTGAATTGATCCCAGACAGGTCTTTGACGGGTTGTGCCGGCTTAGTGGACTTGCCGGATGATGTTGTAGGAACCACAACTTTCTTACTCCTATAGGATGCAGTCAAATTACAACAAGCATGTCTACATCTAATGACAGTAAAATATTATATCTTATATTATATTTTATCTTATTGGTATTGCGAGTTTGACAAGTTTGATTTGAATAGACACGTACTTTCTGACAACTTCCTTCCAGCCTTCTTCGCGCTTCTTCTTGCCGGGACTGGGACTGACTATTGACTTTCCTGGAGTGTGCTTGCCGGGTGACATGTACTTGTGGCTGTGAGGCGCGTCAAACAGGTCAGGCTGACCCGAGTTGGCGGAGTTGCGATCTCGCTTACCTCGTGAGCCCGATTTGCCATTGACTGTACCAGGCTGCTCACCGAAGTCATCTAGTTCAGCTATACCTGTGTCAATACAGCAGATATTGAAGGATATGACAGAAGCTGGTTGGGTGATATAGTGGCCGCAGTGAACTAACGAGTTGAGCTAGAAGTTGTTTTATGATGGCCATGGCCAGCCTCTCGCCTACTGTTCTTCTCATTCCTGCTGTCTGTCTTGTTACGCTGGTTATTAGATGCCTTCTCCTTATTCCTCCGGCCCCGTTTATTAGTCACCTCCTTCTCGTTGGTGTCGTGGTCATCATGCATCCAGGTTCGCGTGTCTTGCCTCTCCGTCTGGCTCTCATGGTTGTCTGTGACGCGATTGATATTGTATATAATAGACTCAACCAACAAAAGTCTGAGATGGCGTATACAAACCAATGTTGTACACACCCTTCTGCTGCTGCCGCTTGACCTGATTGCTCTTGAGGATCAGGGTAGGCTGTATGTCATCATCATCATCTTCCTCCTCTTCCTCCTCGGGTTCGTCTTGATCAGACGCAGCTGTGCTGGCTTGATTGCCATTGTTAGGCTCGGGTGTTAGCGACCGCTTCCTCTCCAAGTCTGATGACTCTTTCTCATTATTCTGCTGCTCAGCCTGCTTCTCTTTCCTTTTCTGTTACGCAAAAGAGATAGAGGATCAATACAATGCTGGCCATAGTATGCATGCTAGCTATTCAGCTGTCACTACACTTCCCCCTCAGTCAAGATTGCAATGAATCCTAATTCTTGAACATTTAGTGATTTTAATTGACACAATTTTAGCTATGACAAAACTAGAACAAGATAATTCATTTTGGCCTCAGACGAAATAAGTAAAGCTAAAGCAGATACTACTGGCACGTCCAGAACACCCAGAGGTACTAGGAGAGGGGAGACGTTGGAATCATATCTACCTGCTTCTTCTTCTCTCTCTTGCGTGCAGCAGCCTCTTTCTTCTTCTCCTCACGCGACTTCTCAGACTCGATCTGCTCCAATAGAAAGTCAGCAACCTTCTGGGCCTCTTTGGCCTGAGCTTCTTTGGCTTGGACGATGAGTTCCATACATGACTGGCACTTCCTCAACAGCTCCTAGAATCACAAATACAGCCAAACAATAGCATTTATCTGTGATACCGCTACATCGCCAATGAGAGAATACAAGGGGAGATAACAACGGGACATACCTTGTCATTGACCGTGGCTATGTAGCGCACGCACTCCTTGTCGCTGGGGAACTGAGTGACGTGCCTTACGAGCCACTTGACGACCTTTATATGACCTTTACGGAACGCTGTCATCAGAGACGACATGCGACGGTTATCATGACTGTCTATATCGGCCCTGTTGGACACGAGCAGCTGCACGACGTCAATATGGCCGCCTAAATGAACACAACTTTTGGTAAAATTGCTATAAACAGACACAGTGTAAGAGATGATGATAGCACAGCACCATTGCAAGCCAGCCATAGAGGCGAATTGCCCTTCTTGTTCTTGACATCGACGGCAGCGCCGCGTGACAGCAATAGCTCCACAAATCGGAAGTGACCTTTGTCGGCGGCAATCGTCAAGGCCGTATCTTTGGACGACGGTACGGGGGCGGCATTCACGTCTGCGCCTTTGTCCAGCAGTACTCTGCCCACATCAACGTAACCACCGCTGGCAGCCTCCATGAGAGGTGTCAGCCCTGTCTTGGCACGGTGCTCTACAGAGCGAGGTAGAGATTATCTAGTGACACAAGACAGACAAACAGCCAGCAGACAGACGGAGACAGCTGACTCACCAATGTTGGCCTTGCGATCGACGAGCAAGCTCACGACATCGTGTCGGCCCTGGAAGCAGGCGAGGGTGAGGGCGGTGTTACGGTTCGTCTCGATCTGAGCGTTGATGTCGCTGCCCATGTCCAGCAGGAGGCGGACGGCAGCCGTGTGTCCGTTCATAGCGGCCAGCATCAGCGGCGAGATGCCGAGCTTGCTGCCCGTTCTCGAGTTGATCTCGGCTCCATAGCTGAGCAGCAGCTTGATGATGTTGACGTAGCCGCCAGACGCGGCTAGGCTCAGTGGTGTGTAATCAGACACGTTGCGGTGCTCCTTGTTCGCACCGAGACGCAACAGTATTTCTACCACGTCGTAGCGGCCGCCAGAGCAGGCGAGTGAGAGAGGCGTGTCCTTAGTCCTCTCGGACTGGGCCTCGACCTCCGCGTTCTTCTCGATGAGGATCTCGACTACCTCCGAGTGGCCAGCAGTCGATGCGAGGATCAGAGGAGTGAAACCTGGCGTAAAGAATCCATTGCTAACAACAGAGCTGTCATACCATCATACAGCCGCAACAATCATGGACAAAACTCTCACCTTTCTTGTCGCGGTGCTCAATCTCGGCGTTTCTGCTGAGCAACAGTTTCACGAGCTCAGCGTGCCCACCTGCGCAGGCAAGAGTCAGAGCAGTGTCATGGTTGCTATCCGTCTCGGCGTTGGGATCGACACACGGCACTCTCGCTGGAGACATGGACCTCTGTGGACTAGGAGTAAGCGGCATGGCTTGGCCTGCCGGTGGGGGGTGCTCAACCGACCCTCTACCCGGTTCCACATATCCATTGGGAACCTTGGTGATCTTGGCAGCAGAACTCTTCTCAGACATTTCGTTTGCCTTCTTGGGCAGCAGCTTAGGAGCAGCTGTGACTCCGGTCTATAAGCATTGTAATGTTTAATGAACTCTGGCACCAAAAATGTATTCAGTGTAAAACTAGACTAGGATCTTGACTGTAAAGTACATGTGGGATGCAGGAAATGGGAGATTAGTGACGAGACAGAAGTGACACATCGCCATACCAAACACTAACTGGAGCGAAATCAACAAGAGAGGGAGAGAGGAGGGGGGACTCACCATAGGAGAGGAGAGAGGTCTCTGCAGGTTATCAATTGATTCACAGCTCGAATCTACTTTCTGCAACCACTTCAATGTCTTCAGTGTCATCTCATACTCGGAGGGAGGCCTTTTCAGGCTGCTGCTGTTCTCAATAGCTTTTTCTGAAAGAAGAAATCAGTGACTCCATGACACCTAAGGCTCATACAAACCAATGGGAGGGGGAACAATAGTGGCACGCACCCAGGCTAGGGTCAAAGCTGGATGACTTTGAATCCATGCCCTGGATGAGAGTGGCGAGCGAGTCAGCGAGAGACCGAGAATGCGGCACATCGTTTAGAGACAGCTCCTCCAGCGGCAGTGACGTTTGATCGAGCTCGTCGTCGTGCTTCGAGTTCAGGTTAAACGCCGGCATCGGCTGCATCAACATGACAATAGTCGGTGAGCGATACGTCTGCCTCAAGAACGGATAGACGCAAAGAGCAAGTATACAGACCTTGACCTGGGTGGCGGGAAGGTTGACGTTGCGATCGCGAGTGTCCCAGTCCTGCAGTGCCTGCGCCAGATCGCTGACATTGCCCTCGGTGACGTGGTGCGCATGTAGATGGTTCTGGAGGGCAATGTGGAGAGGTATTGGCTGCCGTTTGCTTGACTCGTCCGATGAGTCCGCAGTGCTGTTGGCCGTTTCCGATATCAGACGCTGCCTCTGCTGCTGCAACTGTAGCTGCTTTTGATGGTACTGCTGCTTCAAGACCTAAAGTTTGGTCGCTGGTGAGACAGCAATAAAGGAGAAGGTGAAGAAAAAGGCATTGAGCACGCGGAGTAACTTGCCTGCAACTTGGCTTGATAGAACTCTTTCTGCTGCTGAAGCTGCTGCTCGTGTTTCTGCTGCTCTTTGATTGCCAGCTGCTTCTGTTCCAGTTCCTGCTTCACAATTTCATGGCACGGCACAAAGTTGGGCGGAGACGATGAAAGGGACGTGGGAGGCGGGGCTATACTGGAATCATCCTGCGACTCAAACGACAGCAGGGAGGTGGGCTGACTGCTCTCCTGCTGCGCCATCTGCGTTCGCAACTTCAGCTCCTGCTCGACCCTCTGCAGTTCTTCAAGGATCTCTTGTTTCCGAGCCATCTGCTCTTCCCTTGTGCCACTTGAGTTCTCTGCTTGAGACATCATCTTGTGGATGAACTGCTCCAGGCGACCTAAGGTGCAGAATGTTACTATAAAACTCAAACATTTTGGTATTGCTGAGTGGGCAGGAAAATCATAAGTAATAAGCGCTGAGTTCGGGACGTGGAGACACGTCATGTCCATTATTTACGGTGACAAAAGGAGAAGAACACAAATTACGGTTGCTGTAATAGTCAAGCTGATTTGACATACGCAATCACTATGAAAGCAATAGGGGATACTATAATGACTTGGCATTCTTCGTTGCTAAAGATATGAAAAGCATTGCTGCACTTGCATACTACAATACCCACATATTCCCTTACAAGACCCGAGCCCTAATGTTGAGGAAACCACGTGAGCGCTCTATTGCCGCATTGTCCTGCTATGTAATATATACACTACGATGGGCGCAGTTGAAGAACTTTTTATTCTGGACATTACATACCGTATTCCCTTACAATCAAGATGCGAGTCTAAGCAAGTGAGGTCAGGGCTGTGCGGAAAAAAAAACTCCTCAACTGGGCTTACATTCACACCGCTTCAATGGCTATCGATAATTACAGAAGTGATATGTGATTGGTCAAAGCCCGGTGTCCTCGACCTCAATGCATTGGTTGAAGTCACATCATCAATGGTAGCCTTTTCGCACAGCTACAGTGCATGAAACGCCAGTGGCTATCCGCCCAGCCCATAGTATTTATAATCATATTAATTATACCATAAGAGTGTTACACAACAGGGATGCTGCCTAGGACAATTAGTTGCCTCAAGATTAGGGTAACAATAGTTGCCTCAAGGATGCAGGTTTTTAATTCCAAGGGAATACCAACTGTGAAGTATATCTGTACGTATCTACGATTGTCTCAACAGCACCTTAATTTACTGCGATCAAATATGAGATTAATGACATATATCGACGTTGCGACCTCATTTAACAACCAACCCGTTTATTTTCCAAGCGACTGTGTCATACGGAGATTAAAGTACATCAGTAAAAATATGCCAAAAGTGGTCGACACAAACGTTTTCAGTTTTACTGCATGCGGCAGAGACATGCAGAGCCGAGACACAATATCACAGTGGCGTGGACACTTTAATTTCAATGGCTGGTTTTAGTGAAATTTTTCATCCCAAACAATCTCTGCCATGGCTATTTGGGAGCTGTGTGGTCTTAGATAAGGCATAAACAACTATTGAAGTAATCATATCTTCTTCAATGAAATCTTATGGCAGGAAATTCAATGTTGACAAACCACCGCTGTTGCGAAAGTTTGTGAAGAGGAAAAACATTTGTTTGCTGCTTCCGTTTCATGATCTCAGATGTAAGAGAGCGAACATACTGGCAAGGCTTTCTGTCGTTCTTAGCCCGAGGTCCTTGGTCTGACTCAGGTCGGCTGGCAGGTCGTCTGCCATTGGTATGACATCCTGATACTCGGAACTTATGGCAATGGGTTTCTGAAGGGCCTGAGGGTAGTCGAGTAGAATGTTGACAACGGCAGTGTGACCTCCTTTGGCTGCCTCGATCAGCATCGTACTGCCATCTGAAATCGGTGGCGTTACGCGTTATCAACATGTCGTTGGTGGAGAGGGCTTAGCAGGACAGCAAGTTTAGATAATACCTTTCAGCTTGTGCAAGGGATTGGCACCATTCTCCAACAGCAGCTGAACGACGCTAAGATGGCCGCCAGCGCATGACAACGACAGAACACTGTGATCATTGTTGGTGGTAGAGCGGTTGACATTTGCACCTTTGGATACCAGAAATTGCACTGTGCACAGATGACCAGCGCGTGACGCTTTCATCAGTGGCGTACGACCGCCCTCTGACTCATGCTCCTAAAACCATCACCAAATGCTGTCATGACACCGGCGGCGAGGAGGATGCCTGTATTATAGTCTAGTTTGATAGCACAACCATGCTAACCCTGCATAAGCATCTGCCACTACAGGAAGATAAACAGAAGGGAAGATGGTGGCGAGGAATAAGATAAGATGGAGAGAAACCTGCCAAGGCAACGTTACAGTCAACAACTGATATCTGACTAACCAGCTTGGCTCCAGCCTGCAGGAGGACGTCGGCGACGTCTGTGTGACCGTTCTCGCATGCGTACGTCAGCGCAGAGTCTCCCGTTCCCGTGACTGCGTGCACATTGCTGCCTTTCTTAATGAGGTACTTTACCAGCTCAAGGTGGCCCTCCTGAGATGCCTCCATCAGCGGTGTACTGCAGCCAAGCTCGATGTCCGCGTTGGCTCTGATCAGGAAGTGAGCCACCTGGAGAAAGCCACCACAGCAGGCCAACGTCAGCGCGGTCTCCTGAGTCTCATCAGTCTGAGAGTTAACATCTGCATTGTGAGCCAGCAGCAACGCGACCATCTCCTCATGGCCCTCCCTCGCTGCCTCCATCAGAGGGGTGTAGCCCTCATCATTCACCTCCTCCAAGCTAGCTCCCCTCTCTATCAGCAGGTTGGCCAGCTCGACGTGCCCTCCACACGCTGCCAATGTCAGCGGTGACTCAAAGCTGTCGAGCGGCATGTTCACCTGCGCTCCGCTGTCTAGGAGCAGTCGCGCCACCTCCACGTGCCCATCCATCGACGCTTCCATCAGTGCCGTGTGCATCTCATCCGTCTTGTGCTCCTGATCTGCTCCAGCATCTAACAGGAACTTTACCATCTCCAGGTGACCTGAGCAGAGGCGATTGATTGAGCGGTACTGTTTGATATCACAACACATCAGGCATTTCAGACTAGACCACTGTCACTGGCCACCGACCTTTGTAACACGCCAGCGTCAGTGCAGACTCCTTGAACTCGTTGCTGTGGGTGTTGATACCAGCACCGGCATCCAGCAGGATCTGGGCGACCTTGACATGGCCGGCGGAGGCGGCTTCCATCAACGGAGTGTGCCCATTCTCATTCTGTTCTTCCACATTAGCACCAGATTCGATGAGAACTTGCACTACGTTCTCGTAGCCACCAACCGCTGCATGGTGCAAAGCCGTGTGCCCTACACAAGACAAGATGAAGAATCATCTACCGACCGTCTACTAAACCAAGAAAACGACTGGCGCTACCTATTATCACGATCAGACATACGCGACAAATAAAAACAGTGCTGCTGGAAATGATCAATGTACAGGAACAGCAAAATGCTTGGAGGTATAATTGTAGTCGAAACAACAAATCATATCTAACAGCATAGGACTAACCAGCTGAGGACTGGGCATTGACGTCTGCATCGTAAGCTATCAGTAGACGCACGATGTCTGTATATCCACCAGACGAAGCCTCCATCAGAGGCGTACAGTCACCCTTGATGCCTCGGTCCTCCACATTCGCTCTCATCCTGAGTAAGACCTCAGCCAGTTCGTAATACCCGGCAGAGCAGGCGAGGCTCAGCAGTGACTCCCCGTCTTCAGTTGTTTCGTGCACGGAACGCCCTTCACTCAACAACCTCTTCACCGCCTCGATGTCTCCTTCACTGCACGCTTCCGCAAGACTTCTACAAGGTTTTCAGAGCAATGAGATGCATTCCAACGGCTGTGAACCGGTTTGCTAACTTCCATAACGGTGTGTGGCATTGCATTTACCTTTCGCTTTGACGCGAGTTTGGCTGTGCCTCTGCTCTCATCTTTGAAAGAGCGGCAGCGGCTTCATCGAGCGCACAACTCACGGATGATGTTAATTTCCGTAAGACTTCAGGGTCGGCAAATGCCTTCCCATCAGTGGTTGAGAGCTTCCCGATGCCTGCCGCTTCAAGCAGAGCTTCAAGGCGAGCTTGTGGATCCGCAGTTTTAAAGTCGGTGTTTTCCTGTGTGTTCAATGCATTCATAAAACTTGCACCAGGCTGCAAATTGAAAACTTATGGAATAGCAAGTCACTGACCTCCTGGTACAGCAAGAGTTTAGCAGCTGCATTTTCAAGGAGAGGTACATCGTTCCTGATGTTTCTAGGAAAACGCGGGTCCATATCATCAGACAAACCTTCTTGCTCTGGCCATTCAATTGGTTCATCGAAGTTGAGCTGAAAAACCGACTAAACTCACTGACTTATCTAGTGAGGGAATTACGGCCGCGTAATCGTATCATCGAACATTGCAATGAATGAGCATGCGCACATACAACATAGGACATTAAATAATAAAACTATAAGGCTTCATTATTCTTAGAATGCTAAAAAAATAAATGCTGTCACATGGTGGATAAGTACCTCTAAATCAGATAATTCGGTCTCTGAAAGTTCATCACCGACGTCTCCAAAAGAAGGCGGTTCAGCATAAGCATGGCCAGAAGAATCTTGACTATCACTGTCTGCTGTGTGTGTAAGAATTTCTTGCACAGGATCTTGAGAACTTACTCCGGAATCAGTCTCCAGCCCGTTTTGTATATCCTTACCCATGCTCATCTTGCCTCGGTGTGATAGTTGAGTGAGCTGACTACTTTTCTTTGATTTGTTGCTGCCTTCTTGGTCAGTGACAAGAGCCTCTGGATTAGACATATCTGACTGTGTCATTGAGGCTCCACACTAGTTCCAATTTCCCGTACAAAGATTGCCGGACATTTAAACCAACGTGATGGGATTTATTATGTGAACTACTAGGCAGAAGGCAGCCATATTCTTAGCAGAGAAAAAATGCCCGGATACAAATCAATGTGCTTATCGAACATGAGGCTGAGCTTTTGTACTGATTCCATTATTATCATTTTAAGTTTTTTGCGTCGGCTATTACTAGTATGTCGACGTCCGACGCCACTAACCGAGAGCGGATTCCTTGCTGTACACACTGACATTTCCCCTAGATAGTATTCACGTAATTCTGTCTGATTCGCTCATAACATCACCAAAACTTACATTTTATGAAACGACGGATCGTTATTCGCAAATACCTGTTAATTAAGCAGGCACTCATCTCGGGATTGCTCACCCAGAGGTTTCATTGCGACCTCTACCCGAGCGTATGTGTGCCTAGATATGTGGTATCATACAGGCAATAGCCGTTAAAAGTCTCTTAGCCAGTTGTAAGTGAAAATGTTTCGCTTAGAGTCCTATATCACACCTCTAGTGATGAACTATATAGATACGTATGTCAAGCTCAAACCAGAAGACTTTCAACTTTCTCTATGGAGTGGTGCTGCAGTTTTGAACCAGCTGGACTTACGTTTGGAGGCTATAGAGAGTGCTCTGAATCTACCCATACGGATCACCAATGGCCATATCAGGGAACTTAAAATACAGGTGATAATTATATGCCTACGTGTGTAGGCCTCTATGCCATTTGTCAAAATTTTAACATGTGTATGTAGATGTTGAAGCCATTGCTGGTTGGACTATAGTTAAAAAACAAATGGTTCATCACTTTCCAGGTGCCGTGGACTAAGATTGGCTATGAGCCTGTGGTTGTCACTATTGAGACAATGGAGATTGCGCTGTCCCTTACCAATTGGGATTCACAAAGCGATTCCAACAGCGTATCCTCTAGCCAGACCACTGCCAGCGCCGGGTCCAGTAAAAAGGATGCGGGAAAGAAGGCTAAGAACAAGCGGAAGATTCAAAATACAGATGTACCTCCCGGCTACATGCAAAGCTTGCTCAACAGGTCTGCTCTTTCCCCATGTCACCCATTGATACTGACACGCAGACGTGTTCGTGACGTTTTACTGACATTACAGGATTGTCAACAATGTCAACATAGTAGTCGAGAATCTCATCCTCAAGTTTGTAGAGGAGGACATCCTATTGTCACTAAACATCAAGACCATGGAAGTGTTCAGCGTGAACTCGGAATGGAAAAGGTCATTCGTCGACATGACTGCGCCGGATTTTATTTTGAGACGAGTCGTGGAGTTTACCGACGTGACGCTATGTCTGGATAAACAAGACAAAAAGGATGGTAAGATACACGTGTATCAAGACCCAGTGGTATACCGCTGCTCCCTGCAGACGAGGATACTCACTAAGTATGACAACCTGCATAGCTCAATGCCATCTACCACCCAAATACATACGTACTGTGAGAACCTGAGCCTATCGCTCACCGACACTCAGCTCCCGATGTTCGTCAGGCTCATAGAACTCATGCTCGCCCTCTATTATGGCCATCTGACTGTGATGCCTACTGTGACGCTGACGTCGCCGAATGAGGAGACTCCAACTGCTGCCGAGCGATCAGGTACTGACTTACTAACATGTACAGAGAGCCAGTGCACCCTCAGCTTCCTGCTGGTCACTAACTGACTGCTGTAGATTGGTTGATCACCAAATTCTGGCGAACCAAATTTTTTACTATTCCACAGCCACACACCCCCTTACTAACGGATGTTTGAACTGAGGGATGGACTTAGTTGAATAAACTGCCATCCCATGAATTGTGGAGCATGATTTCTATGCATTTCATCGGATGATTTTCTATTACTGCATGTTGAACCAGCGATTGATAATGTATTGTCATCTTCTTCCTGAATTACTTGTTCTTTTTCTCCACAGAGCCTGATGGAGCGCCAGCAGACACCCAGTTGGAGGCAGCTGACAGCGATGGGAAGGAGACATGGACCTCGTGGGCATGGTCTATGGTTCCCACTGTCATACCGCCAGTTGAAGATAGCTCCGATGAGGAGGCGGAGCCTCCATCAAAACCAGCCCCACCCATCTTTGATGTAAGCTTCTACAACAAGAAGGCGTCCCTCGTTTTCAAAGTATGTAACCGAAATGACGAGTGTGAGAGTGCGATATCCATGGCGCGTGTATTTCAACCCCACTCTGTAATGTTCCAGCTAAGTCATACTCTCAAGTCAGGATCAGCTAAATCGGTCAGTAGTAAAGTCGTGTTTGAGCCGGTAGTCGAGCTGAAGACAGAAGGGATGGCTCTAGAGATACTGGCGCGTGGCCTCCTATTCCTCGATGTGCACTTCGGTATAGTGTCTGCCGTCGTGACTGCGATAGACCAGTGCGTGTGTGGAGTACATCAGCCTGACTGTGAAACGGTAGGACCCACCGTCTTCCACTGCTCAGTAATCTGAACCGCCAACTATCATCTCATAAGAACCTGTAATTTGATATAAGGATCAAACCTTCTCTAGCGTGTCTCAGGTGATCCTTTGATGATTATGTTACTATGGGAACAGTTAGACAATGTGTGTGGTGTACTACTGCATACATAAAAGTTTTAGCGACCTCACAATAATAGCTATAATAACTACCTCCTACCTCACAATAATAGCTATAATAGCACTCAAAAAAACGCTATTAAAGTTGTTGCTATGTTTTTTATGGCTCTTTATGTTATGTACAAGCTGGAAAGAGATGGCTAAAAATTGTAAACGCTATTGTTTAAAATGCTGTTAATTTGAAAAAAGAACGCTACAGTTTGACAACGCTAAAATTTCTCTGTTTACAGTATATATACATAGCTGTTAGCCTTGTGTGATTCTGTCCTACAGTATCTCTTCCCTGTATTTAAAGCCCACTGATAACGCCATCAGTTGAGGATGTTGTGTACATGACTTAGAATTCATGTGTTTGACCTGTATCTGTTTGACCTCTGTTGTGACCCCCACATTATGCTAAATAGTTTCTGGAATGGTCATTAGTGTTTATAACCACCAGTTACTAGGTTACCAGGTACTATCAGTTGTTCAGGATCTCTGGTCTGATGTGCAAAGATCATGAGTCCATCCATGATAGACTTATATTCAGCTATCAGGGCTCTGATGGTATTAGAGATCATTGATGTTGATGATCTCTTATAATATAGACCAAAGCCTTCTACAGCTTTGATCTAGACTACGTGGTCTATAAACTACCCATAGTCAAGTCTAGTTCATACTCCCAGTCATACTCTCAGTCATACTCCCAGTCATACTCTCAGTCATGCTCCCAGTCATACTCCCGTTCATACTCCCAGTCATACTCTCACGTAGCCTGTACGAGATGAATATGAATACTGAGCACAGTTTCTGTCTGATAGGATCAGTCAGATCGGTTGATGCCAGCACTGACAGTAGACAGCAGGTTTCTGCTGTGCTGTACTGTGTCTGTATTTGTCAATTTGACTGACTGGAAATTTCACTTGTTGGAGTCCACCTCGAAGATCGATGGAAAATTTATCTGATGGTCAAAATTGAGGAGGTCAGTAAATGTAATGGGCATGGTGAATGGATGTGTGGTGAAGGAATGCCCCCCAGAATTTAGTGGCAGGGAAACTGTCATAACGCAGTCATCTATAGCCTGAGACACAGGATTGACTGAGGTGGGCAGGATCCCTAGATATCCCCCTTGCTAACATACAGGTAATGAGAGGGACGGATGTGGGCGGGGACTGTACTGATAGGTAATGAGGGGGACGGATGTGGGCAGGACTGTACTGATACGTAATGAGGGCAGAGGTGGGCAGGGACTGTAATGATAGATAATGAGGGGGGGGATGTGGGATGGGACTATACAGAAAGGATATGGAGGGGGAGTAGG
>ERZ1740065.1702-NODE-1702-length-13395-cov-11.856147_pt1 | contig 13395 bp, 13 predicted proteins | sample MGYA00581738_ERZ1740065 | MGnify/ENA primary metagenome ERZ1740065 (study PRJEB43018, sample SAMN04849749) | marine metagenome | isolation source: floating plastic debris | place: Pacific Ocean | collected 2008-09-01 | study: EMG produced TPA metagenomics... | reverse complement strand
ATTCCCTGATTACTTCTGGATTGGCATGTATAAAGAATCGGGTACCTGGTACTGGTGGTCGAATGATAGTCAACTGACCTTCACCGACTGGGACACGGGGTGAGAACTGAGGCTATAGAAATGAACCTGATGAAACTATTAGCAAAATTCGGACTGACAGTTTTGGGGTTATTCTCAAACTTATTGATACTTACAGCTGCGCGTTTTGAGGATTTAGAGTATATTTGTATTGATAGATAGCTTGTATAGGAGGATATGTACTTGTATAGGAGGATATGTACTTGCTAGTTGGCCTCACCCCTGCATATTCCTGTGATGAAACACGAATGACAAGTAGTCACTAGTGTTCTGCTTGATTTCCAGACAAGGAAATGTACCTGGTGAAGAAGACGGACTGATGATCTGCCGTCAGGGCATGCAGTGTAGCTGGCATGACGGTCCGTCAAACATCGAAAAACCTTTTATCTGTTCCTATAAAGATGGTAAGCAGGATTTATGAAATCCAATTCACACAAACAATTTTGGAGTTGTCTTCACCATGTGTTTGTGATGGAAAACCTTGATCACTGTGTAGTTAGTGTCCCATAGATAGATAGCTAGTAGTACTATAAGTATTAAGTACAGGTATTGCCAGTGAGCTTTACTAGCCATTGTTATCACACCATCATTCTCTACATCAATAGTAAATGGTGGCTGGAGTTCCTGGACGACCTTGACCTCTTGTGTGGGCGACAACAGCTGCAGTCAGGGAGACACCTACAAGAGGACGAGAGTGTGTGACAGCCCGGCTCCATTTGGAAATGGAGATCCGTGTCCAGGAAGTGACACGCAGTTCACGTCTACAGGTAGAAGGCCGGGCACATGCCTATCACCACTTATATGTCTATGAAATGAATATGCAGATCTCTGGGAAACTGTCATTGCCTGTCATGCAGAGTGTTTGAGTGGTGATACAATATGGCTGGCTGACGATGGAGAATTCGTATCGTGTCTCCATCAGGAGACAGACGAGTTGACTGCAGAAGACGCCTATAAGTTCTGTAAGCAGACGTACAGTGACCAAGCTAACCTTGTGGAAATGTCCAACCAGGATCTGTCCAAGAGTTTTGAAGGTCATCTGAGGTTCGTTCGCTCACTCATCATTGTCAAGTCGTTCGCTATTCTTGTCTCACCTGTACACTTACGATGACATACTCTCTGCGGTAGGAGCTGCTGATTACATGTTGGAAAACCCAATGAAGTTTTCATTTTACTGTAATTTTACAATTACAATGCTTGCAGTAGTTTCAGACAGACACCAGTAGGAGCGGGATTGTAGACACTGTGCCTTGTTTTTTCCCTTCCTGTGTGCTTAGATCCATATCTTAGCTGCAGAGAAAAAACTGAAAGCTGAACTGCTATGGTGTAATTCCACAGCATATACAGCGTCAACGTGACTCAGATGTTCTGGATCGGGCTTCACAAACCGGATCAGCTGTGGCAGTGGAGATCAGACAACTCCAACGTCACCGAGTTCACTGACTGGGCTAATGGGTATGTGTGCTTGAATGAATGCTGCCTTGACTCTGTCCTACAACTAGTGGCTCTCTCTCACCCTGCATACTTGTGCGTGGCATGTAGAGAAGGGAATGGTGTGAACGAAGACTACGTGTTGGCTGACTGCGACAGCGACTTCTCGTGCCAATGGAGAGATGACGGAGTCTCCTCTCAGAGACCTTTCTTCTGCACATTCCAGAGAGGTAAGCGCGATTGATACAGACTGACCTCTCATTGTCAGATTCCTCACACTGTCAGCTGTTCCTCAGTGGATGGAGTCTGGTCACAGTGGAGCGAGTGGGTGGAGTGTTCTGGTAGCGAGCCCAACTGTACACTGAATGACCGGCTGATCAGGCGGCGAGAGTGTAACGACCCTGAACCCGCCCTGGGAGGCTCTGACTGCTCTAACCTCCCAGAGTATCAGACGTTCGCCATCCGTACGTCGTCTCCTCAATTTCCTCTCTGCTGATAGATCAAGGTGGTCAGACTTGTTATAGTCGGTATTGGTTGTAGCCTGCGAGAATGGCAGTTGGCCAATCAGAACGTTCACATTTGAGTCATGCTGGCATTTTGTCGAGTCAAGTAGTCTCAACTACGAAGATTCACTCACCATGTGTCAGAATATATCAGGCCGGAGGGAGGCAACTCTCGCCATGATACTCTCCCAGGATCTTTACGAGGTTTTGCTGGATGTGTTAGCCGAGTACGTATATGTTTGTTTCATTGCCAATTTTTCATCTCCTCTGTCGCATGCTTCATGTCAGTTGATCACTTTCCAGCCCAGAATTTGCGTCTGTCAGAGTGAATGATTCATTCTTCATGGGACTAGTACAGAACATTACTACTAGTGACTTTGAGTGGCCAACTGGGCGTAGCCTCGAATCCTCGGACTGGAGTAACTGGAAGACGGGCGAGCCAGGCGGTGATCAATGCGTGACACTGGACCCAGACGACGGGTGGAAGTGGCAGACGGCCAACTGTTCATCTGATCACTACTCGCTCTGTCAGTACGGCTTGTGTAAGTATAAGCACATGCATTCAAGGTTATTTCAATTTGGTTGGTGGGATTCGAGGTCCTTATTTTGAGGATAACTATTACTTCTACGAAAGTATTCGTGTCTCACCGGCTTATAAACACAAGCTGCACGACTAACAGGATTTTACAAACAACTCTAACTACTGATGTTTATGTAGTGGTCATCGACGGAGGCTGGACGGAATGGAACGACTGGTCAGACTGTCCTGCTGACTTCTGTTCCTATGGCAACATGACTCGTAACAGAACGTGTGACAATCCTGCCCCTCTGAACGGCGGTCTGGATTGTGAGGGAGAATCGATGGACGTGATGAGCTGCTACAACGACAGCTGTCCTAGTGAGTCAATGGAAACTGTTTCTCTGTCTCAATATCAGAGTCAGTCCAATGGTGACGATACGACTACGTGACGCTGACTGTGTTTGCAGTAAACGGTAACTACACCGAGTGGACGGAGTGGGGTAACTGCACCGTGTGGTGCTATAGACTGAGGACCAGGACGTGTACCAATCCCACCCCCATGTACTTTGGAGACGACTGCGAGGGTCCGGCTAACGACACGACTCCATGTTCAGAGGAGCCGTGTAAAAGTAAGGCTCACAATCTCATCACCGCTCAACCTCTGTATCTCTTCATCTGTCACCTCCTCCCCATCCATTCTTCGACTGTGATTGGCTGCCTGTGACTGTGGGATGTATTTAGATGGCGGGTGTGTGTATCAGTTTGTCTGAGTGTCCTCTATATGAATGTGAGGGAGTGTGAGTGGAACAAGGATTCGAACACAAAGTCTGAGCGGCCAATCAAAGCAGCCAAAGAGAAGCGTTCATCTCAGGTCTGTATATTTCATACTATCTTGTGAAGCAATACGTCCGTTTTCCTATATTCTATGCATGCCCAGCTTTAGGTGAACAGCCCTCAACACTCAGCATGTACTCAGAGATCATCAACGTTGATGATCTCTGATGTAATCCTGTGGTTAGGACAAGGACATGGTGTAAGTGACAGCAACAACTTGCATGGCATTTTAGGTAAGATAAATTGTTCCGAGAATAACCGCAGCAACGCTGAGTATTTCCTCCTCACTATCTGGTCTATGAGAGCCAACGTCTCTGAGTCATGGAAGCTCTGCTATGATTGGCTGTACTCATTTGGCTCCACCCATTAAATCATTCGTACATCGTGCTCCTTGCCTACCGGCTGGTGTATATAAGGTTACCCATCGACTCTCATCCTGCATTGCTATTATTGCTCCGATTCTCATCCTGCATTGCTATTACTGCTCCGACTCTCATCCTGCATTGCTATTACTGCTCCGACTCTCATCCTGCATTGCTATTACTGCTCCGCTTCACTTGGAGTCAAAGGCAACATGTCGTCTGAGGTGAGTCGAATCAGCCACTCCTTTCACTGTCTGATTGGTTATAGAGTCTGGTCTGAGTTATAAACGCTATTGAGTTAGTTATAACATCTGGCTGCTGTGATATGGACTGAGATTACTGAGTAACTGTCAGCTGCTGTCAATTTTAGAACAACTTCATCGCATCACGACTAGCGTTCATCCAGAACTTAAAGCTAAGAGGTCCACAGCTTCCTCCACAGTCTCCTCATGCAGAGCCTCTCCTATCGCCTCATCGTACACAGCCTATGATACAGAATGTCCTCATCGCCTACTCAGCTAGCTCTAATGGCGTGGAGGGTCAGCACTCGGAGGGCAACGCAGATGATGATGTCATAACTACCGAAAGTGTTAAAGTTAGTAAGCGGGTAGAGGTTGACGAGACACAGGTGACGATGGATGCCGGTTTGACAGATCAGGAACGAATAGACTTGGAGAACTGTTGCCTGCTTGCCCAATACGCTGCTAATGGCAAGTACGATAAGTACGAGGAAATGAAGGAATGGTACTTGGAGTATGCTAGAGTGTTAGAGAATTTAGGGTTTCATTTGAAGTCAGTAGACAGTGGTAGAGACATAGATAAGTCCGATCAGATCGATGGAAGAAACGCTCTGGTGGACGCCATCAAGCTGCTAGTCGACAGCGACGTACTGGATAAGATACTGAAGTTTATCAACTCAGCCAAACCAGCAGTCGGTGAAAGCAGTTGGTTCAAGGTATATAACCACCATTTGTCAAAGGAACCGAAAGGCAGTTTCGACATCAGCACATATGGAGATGGAACCGATGTAAATATAGACCTGGCGTTTGTTTCATACAAAACGAAGGACGAATCCTCCAACTGTCTGATCTTCAAACGTCAAGCTACATTCATCAAGGTTTCCAAAGCCTCTCAGACATTTGAGCTCAATCAGACAGCCTACGACGCTGTCAGAGACGCTGTGGAGGATAAGCTGAAGGCACACAGTCTGAACTTTGTTAACAACCTTGAAACTTCCCAAACTTGACGTTCACATGCATGTTCCTAAAGCTCACTTGATCTATTTTTTCGGTTCCATGTCTATAGCTCATAAGGAAAGCCTGTGATACTGTGCTAGAGGATGTTCTAAATAAAAGGGATCAAACAAGAGCACTCCGGTCTCCCGCTGTAGATTCTGTTTACTATGACATTGGCATAGCTTCAGTTGCCAATGCGACTAATGTGAGGTTGGAAGTATTGTATTGGACTGGTGGTGTTTATGGCTAGTTGAGATTTTGGGCTGTGTGAAGGTTATGCAGCTTTTTGGCTGAACTTAAATGAGATATAGAATCTTTCATGGGCACCTCGTCTCCATATAACATATCAGAGCAGAGGTCACAACATCACAACTCTGGTTATAGCATCCTCCAATCATATACACTACCGTGGTGTGAGAGATCGTGGAGGTCAGCTGATCAGGGAGCACAACCCAGAGAAGAGCTGTGACACACTTGTAATGACCACAGTTTGCTACAATGCTATATGAAAACTGGCTGTAGAAAAGGGAAGCTCGCGTGTCTGCTCTTGTAGTGGAGACGCTGTGCTTTTTTATGACAGTCACCCCACATAGAACTACACCAATGCTGTAGGGAAACTAGGCTGTAGGCAGCAGTGAGAGTAGTAACTGCCAGGGTGGGCTTTGGCATCAGTAAGCGTTGCTAGGCGACGGAGAGGGGGGAACTGCTGATGATTATAATCCCAACTGTTTTGATGATTGTAATCTCCATGAGTGGCTGATGCGCATTTGGTCGAAAGGGGTACATGTACACTACTCTGATTTGGTCACACTGGATTATACACAATATCTGATGTCACACACCACACATACTTGCAGCCTCACTCATGATTGCGGCTGTGAATGACTGAAGAGCACCGAGTGCTCCAACCAGGGGCGTATGTTATAAGAATTTGAGCAGTCTAACTTTCAGCAATTAAAGTTAAAAAGCTTTTAAAACTTGCGCGACTCCTCTTCCGCACTGGGATTTAATAGTTTTTGTTCTGGTTTGTTTGGCACCACCATTCATTCACTGTTATCGGTACTTGGTAGCCGTGAACTGGGGTTAGAGATGCTTTTTCATACAGATTTTTATGTAAAGCTTAAAACTGTCTAACTCTGGAGCAGTCGAACTCTCGACTGTTCGACATATGAATATATGCCCCTGGCTCCAATAGACCTGCTATGTAGATGTCAGATCTCCTGGTCCTCAGTCCATACACGAAGTATATTATGTCAGTCAGAACCAGGAAAACTACTATTGCGCAATAATGACAGATTTGTTTTCTATATCGGAACTGAGAGAGGGAAGAGCTGATGTAAACAACAACATGACTTTCGTGATAAACAGGTGATTTAGTAGAGATAGCCTTTATGATAGCAATGGCTTACGCAATCGCAAAACTTACTAGAGCTGAGGGTGAGTAAGTAGAGACAGTAAACATTGACAGTATAGCAGCTACTACAGCTAGTCTCTGCGGGCTCCTCCGCTCATAGTCAGTCTGGTATCTGGCCGATCACCGCTTGTCATGGGTGATGGAATATAGAACTGGAACACTGAACGGCTCTTCTTCTTTCTACAATTGATGTGGTTGTGACCTTCGAGAACAGAGCAAATACCCGCAGATTAGGGAACTAGCAACCGGAAAAATCCAATGTAGTACAGCTTCAACTACACAATAATCAAGGGACCTTAATAGCCTGAGTGAAGAGCTGTAGGTAAGTATATTCACTGGTATGTAGTAACTACAACCACTATTGTATCCCATGACTTGGTGTTGACTACATTGAAAGGTTCTTCAGTAGAATGTTGCTTTTTTGTATGGTAGCAGGCTATCAAGGCTAGTCATTTAGCAGCTGGTGCCAAAGTAGCAGTGATGGCAGAGAGCACTGCAGAGTCACCCATTTTCAATCTGTTCTTCCTTTCTATGTGGGGTGGCCGCTCTTACTGACATAGGCTTATATGAACATAAATAACTCAGACCTTCACAAAGGCCAATGAGCAGCTTGGTGTGTTGTGTGACCTCACACCCTGCATGGCTAGTTAGGAGGTCAAAGTACATATCGATTAGCTATCAATCACGCAGAGTATGTGATGTAGATGTGAGTGTAAGCTGCTATGATCATAACAACAATAACCAATTGCTCAATCAGTGCACTACCCAACAGCAAGGTCAGCAATGGAGGTGGCGTCATGTATGACACATCAACAGCAACTATCATGGTGACACGTGACTGCCAGCAGCTGCTAGTGGCCGCTGATGATTGTCTATTTCCTTATAGTATTTCCTTCCTGCCCTGTCAGTGGTAATGATGATGGAGCGTTAGCGTCCATACTGCCAGTGTAGGTGTGTACAGGAGCTGGCCTGTGCATTTACTGTTAGCAGTGGGGAAACAGCAGAAACAGTGATGCAGCTTTACATGTGCCTTCACAGAACAATTTTATTCCTTTACATCATTAGGAGCAGTGCCAGGACAAGGAGACTCAGCACATTGTGGGTTAAAGTAAGATGGCTGCCGCCGTGAATAAACTTGTGATCAGCCGTATTTTGCTGTGTGTGTGTCCAATAGATTGCTGGCATAGCCATCAGCTACTCTTAACCTGCTGTTCCTCATGGCATTGTCGGCCATGTTCTGCATAGAGCTGTAGATTGTTGAGTAGTTGTAATCTGGAGCCATGATGGCTGTCTGTGGGATGGATGCATAGTGCTTCGCCTGCTCCTGTCTACTCTTCCTCTGCTCCACTCTACTTTTAGCCTGGCGGATAAATCATCACCGTTAGCAGTTTCCAATACAGTGTCCTCTATTAATGGGAGGCCGGGAGGTAGTACCTCAAACACTCTATCGTTAGCGTCCTGCAACATGCGCGTGTCGAGGGCCGCCCGCGCCATTGTGTTCTCTGACTGACGCATCATCTTCCGATGCTGCAAGTATTTCCTCACGATCTCCTGCTGTTCACGTTCCATGTCTTTCAGTGCCTCCACCCGTTCAACCTGGTAACAGATAAACCATTACCATCACCAGCGCACTGTGACATTACCATTTGAGTTGTCCTCCCTCGTGTGAGTGCACTCACCTTGCCGTGTAGTTTTGTGTCGTACTGAACTTGTCTGTCATGGCGGATGAGAGCTTTAGACACTGACGTCTGCTGCATTCTGAAATCTCTGGCAAACTTGATCTCAGCGTCTCTCCGATGGAGATGAGTCTTCACCTTCTTGCTGTGTGACATCATCTGTCACACAGAATGGAACCCACCGTCACAGCAATATGGCATCAGAATGCGTGAAGCTCAAGTCACTGTAGCGGCAATAGTGCCAGACCAAGAATGCAAATCGGTGATAAATAGGATACTGTAGAACGGAACTTTTATGAGTGGACAATATTTGCGTTTTAGCGCGTAGTAAAATATTTGTGATCTTCCAATTTTTACGTTTTTGGTTCAGCCTTAGTTATATATAATGACATCAAAAATAAATGCGCACTGACAGTATTTGCACGTACAGAATTCTCAATTCGCAAAGTAATTCTGTTCTATAGTACAAAACCGAGCTGCAGAAGTGTGTTGATATAGCACTACCCGCTACATCAGGCCATTACATAGCCAGTAATTCACAGCTCCATTTCCTCCATCTTTAAATAATTTCTGGTGATTCATCACATAAATTATATTCTAACCTCATTCGTGTCCTTAGACGCTTTGATTTCCTGCTCGTTGAGAGAGTCACGTAGGTACTTCTTCTGGTCCTGCCTACTAGCCAGGACTAGAAGCTTTCTCTCCTCATGAAACGCTTTCACACGCTCCTTGGCCAGTTCCCTTCGCTCTCTCATCTCCATCACTGCCTGTGATGGGTAATGTTCACAGATGACTAGTTTGTTACGTTGATAGCAGGTAGTTGATACATGTTGTTTATGGACTACAATCTCTACCTGCGTTTTCACCGATTGTTTTTCATCCAGATCTCGGTCTCTGTACGCCTGCTGTACTGCTGCTAGGGATGACAGCGCCATCGTCTGCTGAATCCTGCAAACATGGTACACTTCATACAGTCAGTAATACACCCAGGCGGTATCAGCTACTTCATACCACATAGCAGCACTACGCCCACTGTTGCACCATTGTATTGCATCTATCACATTGCAGTATTGCCAATAGAAAGCTGACCTCTCAAACAAGAATTTGTCTTTGAGATTTACGTCCCGCTTGACTCTTGTGGCCGTTGGGAGTTTTGCTCTCCTGTCATGCATACTTGTCTCCATATCTCTCACATCTTGACCGTGTTCTTTTCTAGTGAGCACAATGTCCTCAAACCTATCTATGTGATCTATCTTCTGCTGCTGGCCTATAAATTGTTTCGGTCATGTTTCACGGTTAAGACTCAAGGCCAGCACGTGAAGTAATCCATTTTTCTCACCTTTGAGCCTGAATGCTATTCTTGGCACTTCTCCACTGCTGTCCTGAGATATCCGCAGGTAGTCAATGGGGAGAGAGGATTCTGGGATATGCTCGTGTTTAAACGAAAGCGCTGGCAGCAGCTGAGGCGTCTGCTCTACTATTCGATTGTCAGCAACCTCCTCGGAACTTAAAATCATCGGACCAAAGAAGTACCGTTGGTGCATTAGAGGGCGGCGCCCGGGTGGATCAGGTGGCGCAGGGTAGGTTCTCGTACCAGGCACCTGTCCTGGTACCTTCTTCAGAGTCATGCGATGAGCTGTGGAAAATATTGAGATGAGTGACAGTTGGCAATGTTGCAGCTCACCGTATCCTGACAGCTAGGGAGCCCAACCTTGAGTGAGGATGTAGGCTATGTTTAGGCTCTCCTCTCTCTCCCTGCTGATCTTCTGCAACTTCTGTAAGTCAATCATCAAACTCTTCTTTGTGGCCAGCCGGCCTTTCTGGCCTGTAGTGATCCCATCAGCCTTCAAGTTCCATTAATTCCAGTAGTTATGAGTGAATATTTGCTCAAAGCACGATGAATCATTTCATCCATCAGCCAGTCTGACACACGGGTAGATATTCAGCGTCATTACTTACCTTTCCTGAGACAGACTGATACAATGGCGTGGTGTTTTGTCTGCTTTTACTCTGTACCAAACTCGAGGATCTAACAGGAGGAGTGGATGGCATTCCTGGCAGACGCAGGACTGACGGCGTGAGTAACTCCTCGAGGTCAGGGTCTATTACTGTCTGCTGGGGAATCTTTTTGTACCTTCTCCAAGCCTTTTGTATAGTGGAGGCAGCCCTGAGGTTAGGTAGCCAAACATGCCATAACAGCAGCCACATATCTCCACAAATGATTTGAGTTGGACTTGCTACTCACCAGATGCGTGATTCGATGTAGAGTCTGTAACGTTTGTACGTGAGCCAGAATCGTATGTTCTTCTGGATGATGAGTACCGGGCAGTAGTGCGCCATGACCCTGTTGACCCGAGTCATGACATTGCGGATACCAATCAACTCCTCCTCGAACGAAGCTCCAGGCTGAACATTGAGATCTCAGGTTCATGCAGATACTAACCTCCACCCGTACTAGCATACTCAGAGGGAGTTGTCTTACCTTTGGATAGGAGGGAGAAACATCTACTTCAAAAACTTTTCCAAGGGTGGAGAATCGTGTATGCTTGAATACGGCATCCTCAATGATCTCTTCATCCGACACTACATGCCGATCCAAAGCTTTCAATGACCACAAAGTGTTGACAACGTGGTGTCTATAGTTTCTCTATCATAAGGTATAGAACGTCAGTGTTTAAGTCTGTTATCATCAGCACTGCTGTCAGTTCTTCACGCCTACCTTCAGCGAGAGGGGAGAGTCGTATAGAGTGAGAATCTGGAGCCGACCACAGGCAGCGAGGCTGTGGATTACCTCTACTCTGACAATCGGGTTGTCGTGCAGTAGGAGCAACCTCAGTTTCTGCATCTGTGACCAGAATATGCCATCTGGAAGCACTGATATCTAAAATAATTGAAATTGACACTGTACAGTCACCAGTAGAGATCAAGTCATAAGCTGAGAGTCAATTCATTTATACTTGTGTGCAATTTTCTGTCATTAATTCTCCCAGTACTTGTTGCGTGATAGTAACAAAGTCAGAACCATCTAAACTCTCATCACTGATTGTATTTATGTAAGCTTATTTCACACGCACACAGCCAGTTTTGATCAAGCCTCTTCTTAAGTCAAAACCTACCTGATTTGAGTGAAGATCAAGTTTTATTAGATCTTTGAGGGAAGACAAGGCATCGATATTCTCTAAGTAGTTGTGGTCCAGTGTCAATATCGTAATACGAGAGAAGAGGGGGATGTCTCCCAGAGACTTCATGTGCCGCAGTGAAAATCTAATATGGTTCACATGCCATACTTGTTTCCTCATGGGTAGCCCTGTGTGTGGATCTTCAGCTCCGTATGTTTCACCTACATTCGAGCAGTTAAAAGTATCAATATACATTAACTAGCACCCATTCTAGGCAGAAAACGATGTATCTAATCCTTAGTGTTTGTATAAACGCATTCATGTCTCGTGTGCACTTACCAAACTGTTCCACGATTTGCTCCTGTGCTGGCTCTAGAAAGTATCCTTTCTTAGATGCTTCACTAATCGCCTCTTTCTCCATAGCTCTTATATAACGTTCTCGAGGGGTCATAGCTCTCCTGTTTCCTTGAGGACTAGGAGGAGGTGGTATCCCTCTTCTAAATCTTGACCAGTCAGGAATCGACACCATTATCGAGCAGCTTTTCTTGGCTGCTTCAGCGAATATTTCCTGTCTTACAGCTTATATAGGCTTTTCTTGTCGCGGTTCTTTACTATTTTTCTTGTGATACTGTAATGTTATTCTTTCCAAAATGTACATTCGCGCTACTGGCGCAAAAATAACGTCGGCGACCAGTAACTAGGATATAGCCTCGTTCTGAAGATATATGTGGAGAAATTTTGGTCACGAAAAGACAACTCCTATAAACCCAATAAAGTCGAGCGCTAATGGGTACGAGATGCTAAGATGAAATATAAAGTTAGGTATAATATATATACCTAACTTATATTATATCTATCTAGCAGTATATGAATACATACTGTGCATTGCATGTATTTTTGTGTGTTGTTCATACATTGTGCGTGCAGGTTTGCATGCATGTATACAATATACGTATATGATGTATAGTGTACATGTATATGCATGCACTCTACCTTATGGAATCTAATGCATTGTACATACATACAATATAGGCTTACCTCCATCAAACTTTCATGCTCATACCTGCACTGAGCTATTACAGGTACATGATATGTTTACTTCATCTCAAAAAGGCAACTGACGAATTACACTAATGGCGAAGAATGCATGAGATACAGGAGCGACTGAGACGTTGTTCCCTACATCAGAATACTTCATTGGGACGAGAGGGATGAAGCTCTCACAGTCTCTCCCCCTCCCCTCCTCCTTCCTGGATCTCGGAAGCGTGACTTCATACTAGAAAAAACTTTGAAGGAAATACTTTTTTATTGGAAATTCCAGTCCCTCACTCGATGGCTGACTCTAACCATAAACCCTGTTTTACATACAGAGCATGTCTCTGCTGGTATCAAATCAAGCTCTAGTGCAGAGGTATTACAGCATCAATCATTAGCTCACTATGAGCGAATAAAACCAAACAGCCGGGTGTGCAGGGCCGGGTGTGCAGGGCTGCATTTACTGGGCTGGGTGTGCAGGGCCGGGTGTGCAGGGCCGGGTGTACAGGGTTGGATTTACAGTGCTGAGTGTATAGGGCTGAGTGTACAGTGCTGAGTGTATAGGGCTGAGTGTACAGTGCTGAGTGTATAGGGCTGGGTGTGCAGGGTTGGGTGAATCGCTTGAGGGTATGTAGTTTCTACACCTTAAAGGGACCATATCAAAGCAGTGGACATTCAAAATCACACTTGTCTGTTGATGAAGTGTTTTCAAGCCAGCACCTAATCTTGCTTATTAATAACAAAGGGTTTGTATCTTTTCACAATGATGCCCGGACAGGTGCACAAAGATGAAAGCCAAGCGCGTTACAATACTGCAGAGTTCAAGTGTGTGTGGATGCTGCTTCATTGCTTGTAGTTTACTCTGAACGTATGAATAATTCCTCCATCAATAATTGATTTTAGAGAGCTCGGTGTAGGTCCCTCACAGATACTGTCCATGGACTCAGCTCAGCCATGCGAATCATCTGACATCCCCTTGGTGATGTGAAATTTGTCCAACTGTTTCCCTGAGGTAAGTGACACACATACACATACAAGCATACACACATGACTATTACTGCCGGAGCACACGATCTCTCTCTCTCTCTCTCTCTCTCTCTCTCTCTCTCTCTCTATCTCACTTTTAAACTACCTCTCAACTGCTCTCTAACATTCACTCCAACACCTAGATCTCTCTAGACAATGTGT
>ERZ1740065.1701-NODE-1701-length-13396-cov-12.349299_pt1 | contig 13396 bp, 6 predicted proteins | sample MGYA00581738_ERZ1740065 | MGnify/ENA primary metagenome ERZ1740065 (study PRJEB43018, sample SAMN04849749) | marine metagenome | isolation source: floating plastic debris | place: Pacific Ocean | collected 2008-09-01 | study: EMG produced TPA metagenomics... | reverse complement strand
CTCAAGCTGAGCGGTCACCGCTTGACTGCCATGCCCAGTGTGAACTACTAATCGGCGCAGCGTGACGTCACGCCGTTAACCAGGCAGCCCATCGCTGAGCTAACAGTGCTAAATAATCGCTGTGTGTGAACGGGCCTTAACTGCGGACTAATTGCGGACTAAATGTGACGTAATGCAGGCGCGCATGAATAGGCGCGCCTGCTGACATAAGAGTAAAAAATGCCGATTCGTGATCCAGGGATAAATACTGTGGGCTAGTACTGAAGTAAGTATTGTAATAACTGCTTACTTGCTATTGCCTGCAGCAGCTGGAAGCTGGAGTTGAAACTGAGGCTGTCAAATACCCTGACCTTCCTGGTGCCACGGATGTTAGTCACTGCTATCCAGTGGCTCTGGGATGCATAATGGAGTATTTGACAGTAGCCTCCAAAGTTGTGCTTCACAGCTGGCTCAAAATACTGGGGTCTCTGAATGAGTAAACACTTGAGTTTTCATGTCTGGTCACTGTGCTGAGATGAGCTGAAGTCTCTGGTTGATGTTACTCTGCTCATCTCAGCCACCTTACCAACCCTACTTGTCCATTTGTTGTAACCTCTTGCTTTTAGTGGCTCATATTTGGTCTGAACTAGAGAATTGAAATCATACATCAGTTTAGGAACTTTTAGTACAATATCATTCTTTCAACTGACATACAGACAAATGATCAGCTCTAATGTTATAACTATAGTGCGGTGTAATAATTTGACTTTCTTATGATAAGGCAAGTAAATTTTACAAGCAGGTATTTTTTATATAGCCATCCCATGAATGTGTGCTCTCAACCGGCCATCTATGTTTTGTAGCATACCTGCTCTCTGGAGAAACTAATTATGCCAGTATTTAGAGAGCAGCAGGCAAGATTAATTGCATTTTTTTGGATGGCACTGTGGCCACCTTTCCAACTGCCTGCATAGACTCATGTGAAGATATTGCCGGGAATTTGACTTCATACACAACAAGTGCACAAGGGCTTTTGGTGTGTTTTAGTGACTCTACAACCTTCTGGTGCTATGTGGCGTTAGTTGGAACCTGAAACCATATAGCCATGCCAAACTAGTTATATTACTACATATACCATCGTCACTATGTTCAAACATAATTATATCATATATGCGTGTCATCTCTGTTTATACAGTTATGCAGCTTTAGCTTACTTTGAACTTTTTAAATTGTAGTTCTCATTCTCACAGCTGCAGGGCAATTCATTTTTATCGTCAGTTGCACGAACTTTTGCCGTCACTTGGTGGTAGGATGGTCACTTTTTCTTTCCTCCTGTAAATTCTCTTAGTCTAACAATAAAACAATAATAATAATTTATGTAGCGCTTTCTGTCCCAGAACAGCTGTCGATCCATGTAACTCCTAATCATCATGATTTTCAATACAGATTTACATAGCTATACATTACGTGATATTGCAGTTGGCCAAAAAACTATACATGATCTGATAGATCAACCTAGGTGATGGAACAGGAGTGTTGCTCCACTCAAGGCACAAGAATGGATCACTACACCATACTAGATTAGATGATATTGCATCTCGTTCGAGAGAATTTCACAATGTTATCTGACTGTGACGAACTGTTGTTTTCAACTACCTACCAATCGCTTCTGTGCATCTTTCGCATACTTCACTGTGTGTATTAGTTCATGTTCCAACACGTACTGCGTTCCTTCACTATAAGAGGTACGCAGCAAGAGTAAATCATCCATATCAGCAAGAGATTAAATTGAACATTCGCATCATTTAACTGCGCTCAAGTAATCGCACGTGAGGTTTGGCGCCAAAATACTTGTATGATAAGCGCCTTATAGAGAGCCCATTATAAATGTATTCAACCGGATACATTTCGGATAAACGGGATCCTTTCTAGGGATATCCCATGGAACCAAAGACCTTCCTCTTCTAAGACGTCAAGGGTACCGTTGATCCCCGATCACCGATATGTAGGAGTTGTCTTCTTTCCCATCTGGCCCGATCAAATTGAATGAGCTTTAACACGCTCGCAGAACAATTTATGGGTTATATATTGGCTTTTTATTGTTTAATAGGCGATTTTAAACATGATTATTGAAAATCAGCAAGATATACCCAGTAACTTGCGAGATTGATTAAATTTAGAAGCGAATAAGAAGAGCTACGGTAGTTTCCCACCGCCCATTCTTCGGGTTTTCCCGCCTGTGCACGCGCGAAATCATATACCGTACTTGAAAAAACTCACCGTACTCGTGAAGTGGCCAGGCCAGATGCGGAAGAAGACAACTCCGAACTAGGTTGCCTTGGCGTCTTAGAAAAAGGAAGGTCTTTGATGGAACTATATACTGACTGGAATGGCAACGCGCTATTGGCCGAGACTAACGAATGTGTCTCGGATAATTCTCGCTAGTATAAGTTCCATGGGATATCCACAGTATTGTGGTACCAAAGAGGGTCAGGACCTGGGTCAGGTCCTGACCCTCTTTGGTGGTACTATCAGGTCTCTGGTACTATTAGCGCGTTGTTCTGCTTCTTAAGAACACTTGCTTTTAAACCTTCGTTTCACAAAGAACGGCGACATAGCAGGAGAAAGCAACTCTTAAAAACAATATTCTATTTGAGCCGAACAGTTTTGTGGATTTTATCTGTCATTGCGGGAGTTGTCGACTCATTGTAATATTTTCCCGAAGTTTTCGCAATAATATTGCGTGGCGGTTCTCGTCAGACGAAAACCCCCCACCATTAGTTCTTTATAACTAGATGGCGTGTTTCGTCTGACGAAAGCCGCCGCCTTTTTTCTATTATGACTAGATGGCGGTTCTGGTCTGACCAGAACCGCCAATACTTTTTTTGCATCTGTGTAGTGGCGGCGTTGGTCAACGATAGGCCTCGTAGGGCCGGATGCGGTCTTTGGGCCTCCTGCCTCAGCTAGCTTGGGCTATTGTGGATATGGGCTCTGCCTTTACCACTGTCCCGCATGTGGACCTTGACCACCATTTTTGCACTGCCTTTTTTCTTTATTCTTATTTTCTTTCCCTCATGCTGTCAAAAGCTTCTAAATAAACTCGCACACATGCACACAAGCTAAGATTGATGTGAGAAAATAGCAGTGTTACAGTTCCAGCTGCTACTACGGCCATTTTATCTCACTTCAGTCACCGTAAGTCACAAAGAAAGCAGCATATATTGGAGGCTAACAAACATAAATACATATACACAGATTCGAATATTTTAAACAGAATTAAATATTACATTTATTAGTGGAGATTTCAAATCTGTAAATATAGATTCATTATATTAAATAGTACATTTATTAATGGAGATTTCAAATCAGTAAATATAGATTTATTTAAATTAGTGGAGATTTTGAAGTCTCCATCCAAGAAATCCCAGATATGTTGTCATAGCAACGCGAGTTAATTTTATGTTTCCGATTACTGATTGGATTACGTTATCGGAACGCCAGTAAGTGGAACATCATCTGCTTAGAGAATATAATGATGATGCGCTCCATTTTCTGCGAGTCCTTACTCTGGCCAGACGAAGGGATTCTATTCAACGCCTCAGAGAGATTCTTTCTGCCCGACTCACTGCAATAACTGCGCAGCGCCATCTGTAGTGCCGTCACGTCTGTCCGCGCCTGCGTTAGCACACATACAGAATCACCACTGACTTACATTTATTGCAGACATATAGGAAATACTGAGTGGGAGCACTATGCGACATTTCATACACGAGAGAACTCACAAAGTCACACTGACCTGTAAAGCGCCGCTCTTGTTAAACTTTGTAATGGAGAAGACGAGCCTGTTGATTTCCTCAGTAACCATATCGACGACCTTCGACATTATGGATGGGATGACGGTTTTGGGCAGCACGCTGTACAGCTCAGCGTGCACCTGCAATCCATATTACCATGTGTTACCAAAACATCGGTCAGGGCATTTGTTACTTTTCTCGCTGAAATAGTGAAAAGCCTAAAGCCAATAATTGATTTGAGCTTCTAGGCTTTTCTTTGTCTTTCTCTCTAGTAACACACCAGTTTATAATTACAGCTAGTGCTCTTTTGATCCCTCTATTCATGGAGAGCCATATTTGAAGACATTTTAGGTAATGAACGCCTGTCAGTGAGGTGAGGGGGCATTAAATCCGTAAACCACTGTGCTTAGTGCGCAGACCAACACCTTATCATGTGTCCAATTCGCAGTGATGAGAGCGCATGAATGATGATTAATCACAGCGTCTCTTTGTGTTCAGCGACTAAAACTACTGCAAACAATCTTTTTACAACTAGTTTGTCATCGGCACTAACAAAGAATTCACCAAATCAATGTGGACTTTTTCTCCCATTTAAAATCAGTTCAGGCCGCAATAAAAACAGTATACAGTATGTCAAACAGTACGTAGAGCACAATAAACAAACCTCAACAATCTGAGTGACAGTGTCCTTGACATACTCCCGCACTGCCAGAGGTTCCTTACACGTTGACCAATCAAACTTGCCGACGTACATGCTCTCCTCGAGAGAGCCTATGATCGGGTTTGACTTCATGTCCACGTACCGCTCAAACAGCTTATCATACAGCTGCTCAAAGCTCTCCTCAGCAAAAGACAGGATCTAAGACCAAAAAAATCAACATTACTCATCCACTGCCAGATCTCGCGGTCACATGGCAGTGGTATTACCGTCCTAGTCTCCTGGTAGCCATGTTTGTCAAGTAGTTCGATGAGACGAGGCATGACTTTCCGGTGGGAGTAGTGGCAGTTGCTAAGAGTGACGATGAGTCTCCTGGTGTCTGAGAGGGCCTCGTCAGTCAGTGCTTCCAGTGAGTCAGCCTCACAGTCTGCTGTGGAGGGCGGCGGGCGCTTGTTGGCGAGCGCACACTGCTCTAACGACTGGATATAGGCTGTAGTGGTATGTATTGAATATCAACATTCTATCAACCAAAACCTGATGGACTCACTGCAGAGCTGTGTCGATTATAGAACTGGTTGAAAGTATTGGTATCAATCATTATTACCATTGTTATCACTTACTCATTATTAATATTATCCTTCTTGTTACTACTATTATGCTCATCATCATTATAACTTTTAATAATGTTGTTATTATCATTATTTCATTTTGACAAAACACCGCAGCGGGAAGAACCTGGGGCGGACCACAGCCTGTAGTCTAGGCGGACCACAGCCTGTGGTCTAGGCGGACCACAGCCTGTAGTCTAGGCGGACCATAGCCCGTGGTCTAGGCATACCAGTCTAGAAAGAGGGAGAAAAAAACTCCTCTCACTGTAAGCACTTTTCTGAGGATATGGGCTGGCCCTAAAACAGCTGATTTCTGGATAGTTTCCATTGATGTATCAAAAATATCAAAAGTCCAAGAAAGTGGTTGAATCGTATTGATATGGTGGCAAGAGCGTACTATCGGTACTGTTCCGCTGTAAAGCTAAGCTATGTTTACGATGCCTGGTTATCGCTCAATCAGATTTGTCCAGTTATTACGAAAACCCGAGCACGAGTGTCCAAGATAACTGTCCAGATTTCGACGCTGCTCAATGTGACCGCTGAAGAAGCTAATCATATGCTAGCAACTTGCAGCTAGTATTAGTAGTGAGTTTTTCTAGATACCGAAACATGGAAATTCACAGACAGTCTACCAGCTGCCGGTTCCATTTTATTAGCAGTCTACAAATATTGCAACACTTATAATAGGTTACCAAGGTGCTATAACTAGAAATCAGTGTAATATTGGAGCTTACAGAATGGCTGTTCCTCAGCTCATTGACCAGTTTGAGGAGCAGGATATGGACAGTCTACCATCAATCGAATGGGATTGGGACGTTTAAAAATTATTTACATGTATCAAAGCCTCGATTCAGAGGTTTTTAGACCTGGTGATACCCTATATGAATTGTAAATATACTGCGATCCAAGTAAGCCTATCTGCTGAAGAACAGCTAGTTTTACTAGTTTTTTTTGTGTTGATTTATTTAATACTGGCATGACTGCAAGGCTATATCTCATGCTTCTAGGTTACCGTGAGCTATTCCTGAAAAAAGCTGTAGATGACTGCTCTGAGTACGAATGGGCTGCGTCAACTGCTGTATTATCTCCACAATAAAATCTTCGTTGCCAATATCCTCCTTTTAACCATTTTCGTACAGGCTGGGCAATTATAGACAGAAAAGTTTTACAATAAAGAAGCAAAAAAAAATTTTTGGTTTTCAATTGGCAATGAGCTAATTTCCTTCCTTTATTGTGTGTTTTCTACAAGATTTACTGCTTTTCCATTGATCTTTGCACCTCCGTATAAGTCACTACGATCTTGGTTCAAGTTGCGGGAATGTTTCTAAAACCTCTTCATTACTGCAGGTGGGCTATTGTTTTGGAGCTTGAATGGTTCCAAATGAATTACGTGGCCGTGTAGATTGCATTTCAATGAGATTTGACTCAAATCAACGTCATTCATCACACTTTTATGGCTTATTTCCCCATCATTTCAACGATCAATGATCTCTGCAAATGCATTTTAAGGGACTTGGCTCCTAACTTGTGTTGCTTGCTTATGTTGCATCTTGTTCGTCTTTAGTCCTATTCACAAATTATACCTGTGATCCATGTGAAATAATCATTTTTTTATAGGTTCCATGCAATGCTTGCAATGATTTATAGTTTGTACTATAAAATCGTAGAAAAATGGCACAAGCTAACGGCCCATTGTTGAAAGTTGATGCCGATGAAGTCGAGCTGAATCAAACATTTGGACATATTAAAGCATTGAGTGCGCGCCTAATGCGTGTGTGAGGACTGTACTCTGGGCCTAGTCTTTGACTAATACTGGCGAAAGAGAGGACAACTCCCGGCAGGACTAATGCCAGCGTAATTTCGTGCCGGCATGCCGACATAAGAGTGAAAAATGCCGAGTTTTTCACGTTCAGCATATGTGATTATCCAATGACTGGTGTGACTGGCAGGGCGTATATTCATATGTTGAACAGTTGAGAGTTCGACTGCTCCAGAGTTAGACAGTTTGAAGTTTGAAGTAAAAAGCTGTATGAAAAAGCATCTCTGACATCCCAGTTCACTGCTACCAAGTACTGATAACAATGAACGAGTGGTGATGCCAAACAAACCAAAACGAAAGCTATCAAATCCCAGTGCCAAAGAGGAGTGCACGCAAGTTTTAAAAGCTTTTTAACCTTAATCGCTAAAAGTTAGAGGCTGCTCAAATTCTTATAATATACGCCCCTGGTGACTGGCATTTGAGACAATAGAATATGGGACAGAAGAAAATTTAAACAGCAGTAAAAGTGGTAGCTTTGATAGAGATGAAACAATAGCTTTAAAAAATTTGAGCTTTGAGAGCTGTATGATGTCTGTGACATAGGAGTTCAGCTTAGTGACATATACCTAACAAAGTATGAGTGACTGTTGAGAAATAACTATAACTTACGTTTGAGTGCTGGGGAGGGGTAAAGATTAGAAAGGTTTAAAATTCCAACTATTCTTGGTGTAACACTCATCAACCAGTAACAACGTGTGAAAGGAAGAATTTCATCAAAATAGTGTAGATGTACTTTACTGGAATAGCTAAATCTGATACTAGAATTAAAAAATGTAATGATTCCTGCTTGTTGTCGGAACAGCTAAAAGACCTTATGTCTCGAGTATAGTAATGATACAACCAGTGAGCACAGAGGGGGGTGTCAGTACCTTCAACGGCTTTGATAAACAAAGAAGTTGCCTGCTCCTGTGTGCTCCTATCGTTGAAGATATCTTGCTCATCGGCTTTCACTTTAGTGATGACGTTATTTAGGTTCCGCACGGCGTCCATGATGCTGTGCTCAAAGATGGTGGGCAGCTGTGTCCGGGAACCTGAGCTATCATCGGTGTCAAGGACCCAACTCTCCTTTGAGTGGAGTTTGTTTATCTCGTCTGTAGCCTGCAATGAAAAACTTGATAACAAGTGCAGACATTGTATGTGATGCAGATGCCATGTCATGACACAGTTCCCGTTTCTGACACAGATATTGTATGTGACGCAGACATTTTATATGACACAGACGCCACATGTCACACAGACATAGTATGTGACAGAGGCGTGGCGTATGGCAGTGATGACAAAGTCATGATATAGGACATTGATCTTACATTTTGTGCAGATGCCAGATACTGCGTGGGCTAGTACGTACAGAATCTCACTCGCCACTGTCCAAATAGGTAATGCATAGTATGCTACTGATTAGTGCTGCATTTCCTCAAAATAACTAATCCTCATTATCATTAATCTTCAGATTAATATTTTTCATCTTGAATTAATCTTTTTGTAATCGTGCCGCTAAAAACTAGTTCCTGAGCTCTAGAACTCACAGCAGTATCATTGCTACCTACCAGTTGACATTACTGCAACATATTTGGCAGGTTATTAGTGATATCCAACTGCACAGGTGTTGAGTTTGCTTAGATAAATATGCTTTCATACTTGTTCACAGATCTTCCTAGCATATTAATCTAGGTTTATCAGTGAAATTTACCCTCCAACTAGCCACAAGATTAATCTTGTGGCATAAAATTACTCTTTTGATCAATTAATTTTAGTTAATCCGATAATAACTCGATTAAAATGCAGCATTACTACTGATAGCAATCAAGCTATACTGCATTATGTACCTCACGTCATGCAGCATTGCTTACATACGAGATGTTCATTCAATGATATCTATGTTATTTCCGTTCATGAGAATACAGTTTTTTTTACCGATTTAACGCCCTCACCGCAGTTCATTACCTAAAATCCTCTCAACTATGGCTCTCTACGAATAAAGGAATCAAAACAGCACTAGCTATAATTATAAGCTATGGTATTAAAAGAGGATGCATGAAAGAAAAGCCAAGAGAGTTTGGGCCTTCGACTTTTCAGCATGTCAGCAAGAAGAAATAATAAACAGCCGGGCCATTACATCAGTCAAGCACAGTACTATATATAGAGGTTCACCTGCATGAGAATGGTTTTCATTGTGTCCGTACGCAGCTCAAATACCAGCTCCTCCAGAGAGTTCGTGGCCTCCAGCTCAAAGGGCATATCCTTCCGCAACCACTCTGCACACTGCCTCACAGCTCTGTACAATAGGAAATAGATGAGTCCTTCACCCTTGTATTCTAGAATGTTCTCTGATACTGTAGAGCTAGATTTTATAGCGAGTCTAACCGTAGCAAAAATTGCGACCACAAAATCATAGCTGTCATTGCGCTGTGGAAATTAGGCCCATTATGCCTTATACAGAAGTTGTCTTCCCATTTTTGGGATCACTATCGTTAGATCACAGTCATTCTGATTTCTTGTTGAGTTTGAAGAAACCGCTAGTATGTTCGTTGTGATCAAATCTGGTTCTGCAGTACCTACTGTGACTACTGACCTGACACACTGTGGTAGCCAAGCACTTGGTATCTCTGACTTGTTCAGCGCCCAGTTGCCGAGCTCGCGCCGGCTCTCTACCCCCAACAGTGTGTCTGGCAGCAGAGCCTTCCTTAGCAGGCTACCGTAGAACTGTATGACCTGCGAAGAGACATGTCACATGACGGCCAGCGACGGCTTAAGCGCATGCAGCTGTATCGCAGCCTCACCTCCGAGAGCATCTGTTTGAAGGTTGTTCGACGCTGCTGCTGCTCCGCTTGTGCTCGGTGGCTATCATCACGCTCTCTCCTTGGCAGCTGACCTGTAGGTAGACACATCTGGGTCAGCATCAGGAGCCCATGTCATGAGTCAGAGGCAGAGGTCAGGGCCATTCAACTCACCCTCAAAGTAAGCGTGGCCAAGGCAGTAGAAGGATGGGAAGTGTTCCATCAGCAGCACACTCAGTTCCTCCACGAACAGCACCCTCTGTGGCGTCTTGAGCTTGTGCTGCTGTTGCTGGCTAGTTGACTTGCTGGTGGACAAAGTCTGTATAAACAGGAGATTGTTGCTAATCTTTGTCTCTTCAGTAACTTTTGGCTGATGAAAAACTCTGAACTAGCAAATGTAATTTTCTCTACTGGATCAATGCTCTATACAATTAAGAAACACAAAACATTTTCAAAAATGTATTATAGCGTATGAAAAGGCAAAAACTAGGCTCGCAAATACTGCAAAAATGAAATCACTACCATGGAGAAATATCTAGTGACTAAAGCGATCCACAGGACATCGCTGATGATAAATCCAGCTAAGTTTTCTGTCACAGTCATGTCAGATATGAGAATTGTGTAATGAGATTGTGCAATTGAGAATTTGCTGCACTGGCCAATATTGCGCAATAATGAATTTTCGTACTGAAAGGTTATTTTTCCATTATGTATTTTGGAGTTTTCCCAGCTACTTTCCTATACCAGTTACATGCTAGTGCGCTTCCTAGTTTAAACTTGAACACACCTCTCCCCCTACATGTCCAGCTAGCTACATACTTTCTCTCTCCTGAACAGATGAACACACTCTACATGTGGATGTTACAGGCACCATATCTGCTGTCTACGCACACTCACTATCCCTGTTCACCTCATGATCTATCATACCCCATATCTCGTGATGCTGTTTGTATCCATTCTGTCCCTGTCTGGCTGTTGTTTTTATTACTCAACAACAGTCCCTTAGAGAGGAGGCTAGTCACTTGAGAGAGGTGGCCATGTCTCTCTCCCTCCCTCTCACAATTAATACAGTTCTACAAGTAGGGGTGTCGCGATCCATCAACGATTACTTTTGTGCCGATGCCAAATCAATTACTGTTGTTTGCTAAAACGATTATCGCCTATGAAAAAGCTGAGAGTTCACTGGGTCTCCAAGCCCTAAAACCCTACTCTGCAGGCAAATACGATGACCACTAGACCACTACAGATGATGAATCATGATATCACCAGAGATCATTCACATTGTGAATGATCCCTGATATCACTAAATGACCATATTCTTGGAAAGCCACTGGCTGTAAACACCATGTGCCATAACCACCCCAGGTCTGGCCCTACTGAGTGCACAAGCAAGCAACATCCATTGGCATACTTGTCAACCTGTGAGGCCAAAAATACTGAAGATTCAGTTTTTTAACTTTGAGAAGCCATAGCTCAAAATCCCTACCCCCTAAAGGTAAGGTTCTGGGATAGTTGAGCTCAGTTCCGCAATATACATCTAATGAGCCACAGGAGAACATTAGGAAACCCATAATTACAATTTGGACCCTGGATTCTGACAGCTAAAGTACAGGTGTTTCTCAGGAAATCCAGGAGGGTGGCATGTATGTCCACTGCGTTCTGACTCTGGACAGCCCTTGTGAGAGAATGATAAATAACGCAAATCTAATCAGCGTCAAAAGAGCTCTGCTTGCTGCTGATAACATTGGCAGTTCAATTTTTGCAAGTACATGGCAGATTTCATGTACATAAATTGAAATCACTAATTAGATAATCGAATCGCTGAATCAGAGATTAGTTTTGGAAAATAGTCCTACTAATCAAATTGGATCAAAAATTAAGAATCGTTACACCTCTATCTACCGGCTAGCAAACAGTGTCCTACCATAGCAGAACGTATTCACTCAGCATACAGAGTACATCTTGTGCTGGGTGGATTACCGTTTGAAGTAGAGCAGCAACAGAGCAGCCATCACCCTTGCTCTCAACAGTGGAAATGAATATCAGAAGCTTCAATCAGTAAAACTACAATCTAGGCTATTCCCACACAATGCAACAGTGGAAAGTGTAACTGAGTACAGAGGTACAAGCATCTAACTATTAGCCAAAATTGAAATGGGCACAGATGATACTGCATACTGTATTTTTAACTCGCTATCTTTCTCGTCTCAAAGCTATATGTTGATTGCTATTAGAATGAAATTAATGAACCAATGTAAGGCTGAAATCAAACCATGTATGGTAGTTTTCATGTACAAGGTAAGGTACTATTCTTTAAAATACTAGAGAAATCAGAACCCCTGCTGGAAGCATGCATCTATCAATTATAGGTTAGCACCACTGTGAGGTCTTGAATATTGTTGCCTTAACTCACATCACCACACGGCAGCGAAGAGGATCGCAATAACCTTGATTCTGCTTCCAAGTCTAACAGCCAGCTGACCCTCATCAGATTCAATCAAAACAGAAAGCAAAAGCTAACAGAACAAAGGCACTACAACAAAAAATCGGTAAAGCTCTAAAAGCAGTGAACAGCCTTACAAAAAGTACTATGTACATAATCACACCGAAAATACCAGACATTCCCTACCATTTATCGAACACGCACATGTTTTTGACTAGGATTTTTCCATATACAGTACAAGGTTTCCGATGTTATCTGCTCTGTGATTGGTCCAGGCCAAAGAAGATAAGGATCAGATAAGTTTTTGTTGTTGTTCATAATTTTTATTGAGGTTTTTGTGAGAAATATATATCTATCGACAATAAGATAATGGGAGAAATAGAGAAAAGTAAAAACAAGTGAAAGATAACACTTCTCTCGGCACTCGCAGGCTTGTGATTATGGACCTATGCGCTATTATAGTCTAGTCATCACAGTTTGTTCCTTAAATTTACTTGCCAACTACTGCATACATTATGAAATAAATCTGCCAAACTGATTGCGACTAATATTCTCTCGCTGTGTAGCAGAACAAGACTCTGTAGAGTTACAACACTTTTTTGACCAATCACGTATCATATAACATCGGAAACCTCGGGCTGTATATAGAAAAATTCTTTTGACTAGGGACGATGCAACCAGAAGTCTTAAACCTGCATGGCATTTAAAAGAATAATAAAATTTAAAACGAGATAATAACTATCAAAACTCATTTTATTGAATTCTATTTGAGATTAAAATCCCTCTGATCCATGATAAAAAATTGAAGATGCCATTTTCTTAAATTGTGGTCCATAAGAAAAACTATATCATGGGAAGACAACTTTTCAGTATGTAAACTCACACTATTACACAATACTGGCCAGCATGCAAATTTTAAATCGCTCGATCTCATTACGCGTACTGATACACGCACCATTACGCAAATTCTCATATCCTAGCCATGTTTAAAAAACTTTAGAAAGAATGATGGTCGTAGGCATCTTCGTGACTTCATATACTGTAAACAGAAATTTTAGTGACCTCACAATAATAGTGATAGTGACTTGAAGAAAACGCTATTAAACACCTGGGTAGACTATAAAAGCATAAGAGCAGCCAATCAGCATAGAGCTTACTATTAATGGCGTCGGCTCAGCCTGCTCAGTCACTAACCTTTTGCTCCCACTAATATAGATATAGCCTTAACTCCAGTTCTGTTTACGGGTCGTAATGAAAGTGGGAGGGGGGGGGGGGGGGGGGGGGGGGGTGGGGGGGTAGGGGGGGGGGGGGAAGGGGG
>ERZ1740065.1699-NODE-1699-length-13402-cov-3.761220_pt1 | contig 13402 bp, 8 predicted proteins | sample MGYA00581738_ERZ1740065 | MGnify/ENA primary metagenome ERZ1740065 (study PRJEB43018, sample SAMN04849749) | marine metagenome | isolation source: floating plastic debris | place: Pacific Ocean | collected 2008-09-01 | study: EMG produced TPA metagenomics... | reverse complement strand
CGCTGTATGGCTTCTTGCGCTTACTGCGCTGTAGGCCACGCGCCGATCGCAGCCAACCTGTTAAACGCTGGCCAGGTGGGCTGGTGGGTGCCTTTGGTCTGGCCATTGCGATCCTCGGCAATGTAGTACGCATCCCCGATATCGTCACGTATGCCTTCATTATCTGGGTGGGCGGTGTTGTTCTGACTGTCTTTGGGTGGGACCGCGGCATCAAACACCAACTGCCTGTGATCCACCTCGTTTTCATGCTGCCACTGCCACAGTTCTTGTATTGGCAACTGACCACCTTCCTCCAGACGATCTCCAGCCAGCTTGGCGTCTGGTTTGTGAGCCTGGCGGGTGTGCCCGTGTTCTTGGAAGGCAATATCATCGATCTGGGCGTCTATAAGCTGCAGGTGGCCGAGGCTTGCTCGGGTCTGCGCTATCTCTTCCCGATCCTCTCGTTCAGCTATCTCTTTGCAATCCTTTACCGCGGTCCTATTTGGCACAAAGCCTTTCTGCTGTTGATGGCCGCCCCGCTCACAGTCTTTATGAACTCCTTCCGCATTGGCGTGATTGGCATCTTGGTCAACAGCTACGGTATCGAGCATGCCGAGGGGTTCCTGCACTGGTTTGAAGGTTGGATCATCTTCATGGCCTGTATCGCGATCCTCTTTGCGACCGCGATCTTGTTGCAGCGTCTGACGCCAAACCCGCTGCCCCTTGCCGAAGCGATCGACCTCGACACCACAGGCCTGGCCCGCGTCTCCACCCGTCTGGTGGAAATCAAAGGCGGCACCATGGCAGCCCTCGCGGCAGGACTTACCGTTCTGGCGAGCGCCGCATATCTTGTCACAGCCCCTCCCACACCGGGCAATGTCGAGCGTGATCCGTTCACGCTCTTCCCCTCGACGCTGGGCGATTGGACCTCCGTACGGACCACGCTTGATCCCGAGATCGAAGCGGTTTTGGGCGCGGATGATTACATCAATGCGACCTACATCAAGCCAGGTAGCAACGAGGCCGTGAACTTTTTCACCGCCTTCTACCACCAGCAGACCGAAGGTTCGGGCATCCACTCCCCAGAGGTCTGTTTGCCCGCAGGTGGTTGGGAGATCTTCAAGCTTGAGCCCTATGACGTCAGCTTCCCAAACACGGCGTTTGAGACCTTCAGCGTGAACCGTGCGATTATCCAAAACGGCTTGCAACAGCAGGTGGTCTATTACTGGTTTGAACAGCGCGGCCAGCGCTTCACCAACGACTTCAAAGCCAAGCTCAGCGTGGTGTATGACTGTCTCACCATTGGCCGGACCGATGGCGCGCTTGTGCGCTTTGTCTCGCCCATTGGGCCAGGTGAAACCGAAGCCGATGTGGACGCACGGATCCAAGATGTGATGGGCGGCGTGCTCAAGCGTCTGCCACGCTTCATACCCCCGCTGGCTGAGGGGCAAACACGCTAACCCCCCGTTAAACGCTCTTGCCAAACAGCAAGGCACGGCTCAGGTTGTGCCTTCAAGGCAAGAGACGAGAGGCCCATGCCCGCTTCCCTGCGCATCTTAGCGGTGATCATTGCGCTCTGCGGGCTGATCGAAGGAGCGCTTTGGCTCTCGGACCTGCGCCTTATCGAGATCCCGCGCCTGCGCAACACAGCCTATGACTATGGTGGATTTTGGGTCGGACTGCTGGGCACCTGGGAGCCCAACTATAGCCTTCAGCCCTATGCGATGTTTGTGACCTATGCCTTCCTCCATGGTGGGCCGGTGCATCTTGTCGTCAATATGATCACACTCTGGTCACTGGGAGAGGGCGCAATTGCACGGGTCGGCGTGTGGGGCTTTCTTGCGCTCTACGTCAGTTCCATGCTGGGGGGCGCTGCGGGCTTTGCGCTGATGTCGAGCTCTGTCCTACCGATGGTTGGCGCGTCGGGGGCGCTTTTTGGGCTCGCAGGCGGGCTTTTGGCCTGGCAATACGTCGACCGCTTCACACTGCGCGAAGCGCTCTGGCCCGTGGTGCGCTTGGTGCTTTTGCTTATTGCGATGAACCTTGTGATGTGGTGGGCCCTTGACGGTCACTTGGCGTGGCAAACCCACTTGGGGGGCTTTGTCTTTGGCTGGATCACGGCGCTCTTGATTGACCCCAGAAGTCAGGTGGACACACCAGACGTGTAATCAGGATTATGGTAAATTATTATAGAAACCGCACCCGTGGTAGGGCCGCGATTTTCTCTAGTTGCTGGGTATAGCGCGCCGCCAGAACCGTTTGATCCGCCTCCGAGAACGGAGCAAACTTGCCGTCTTTGGCGGGGTCAGTCTCTTCCCAGCTCTCAAAGGTGCGCATGCGGCGTTCTCCACGCGACAAGCCCTTGGGCAGCGCTTCAATGGCAGAAATGGCCGCTTGTGTTGGCGTGCGCGTGGCCACGGGCGGCGGCAGATCTGGTAAAACCTCAAAGCTGTGACCTGTGATTGCGCTGAAAATCTCGGTGCCTTTCGCACGGTAGCTCTCATAGGGCCAAACGGTCAGCTCTGCGCGTGGGGCTGCGCGCAGCACACGGGCGACAACATCGCTCCAATCGGGCGTCTCAGCCATCACGCGGGCGCGCACGGCCTCAAAGGCGAAAGGCAATTCCAGGTTCTTGATCGCTGTTGAATACGCAGCCGGCAAAAACGCGTCCCACCGACGCACCGCAAGAAAAAGATGCATCGAAGCGTGTCGCGGCACCGCCGAAAGAAACGCACCCAAGCGGCGGGAGGCTTTGGGATATGTCACAGGGGCCAGCGCTTCCTCAGAGGCGCCCATCCAATCCTCGTTCGACATCACCAGTGTGGATTTACCCGTCAGATGAGGGGCAAGGGCGCGGGTCAACTGCCCGCGCAAGAGGGATCCACCCAAAAGCGCATGTGGATTGCGCAAGCGCAGATCGGGGATCCGCTCTTTGCGCAGGACCTCCATGGGCACCACATCCGTACCCACCTCAGCCAAGGATCCTTGGGCCGCTTTCAGAAGCTCTTGGATATGGGTGGTGGCTGTCTTGTGCACCCCAAGGTGCAAGCGCCAGTCCTGGGGCATTGGGTCAACCTGCGCAGTGGAGTTCATAGGGGACACATGGGACGAGATTTCTTGCGGTACTATTGTGAGAATGGTGATGCACACAGAACCGCGCCACCTGTCAAGCAAGGGGCAGCGCACAGTTTGCAAATGATTTGTTTTGCGGTAGAGCCCAGGCCGGAGGCGTGATCTAGGGTAAGGTTTTCTGTGATGAAAGTGGTCGTCTACACCTGCATTATTGGCAACTACGACAATCTCTTTTCTCCTCTCAAAAAGACCCCTGGCGTAGATTTTGTGGTGCTCGCAGACCGGCGCTATCCCTTAACATTTGGCTGGCGCGCGCGCCCTGCCCCACACCTGCCGGACAGCGCTCCCCAAAAGCCCGCGTTGATCAACCGCTACGCCAAGATGCACCCCCATCTGATCTTTGAGGACTACGACATCGCCGTCTATGTGGACGCGAATTTCCTGATTAAATCGGATCAGACCCCACAGATCAAAGCCTTCGCAGCCTCCTTCAAAGATATCGGGCAGTTTCATCATTTCAAAGGATACGGCATCTCCGATGAGATCGATGCAGCGATTGAAATTGGGCGGGTCAAACCAGAAGATGTGGCGATCGCGCGCGCACAACAAGAGCGCTATAATGATCTGGGATACGGGGATCTGCCCGTGACCGAAAACAACATCCTGTTTTATAATCTCCGCAGCGCCAAATTGATCGATGCCCTCGGCGAGTGGTGGGAGGAGCTCAACCGCTTCGCCCCGCGCGATCAGTTTTCTTCCCCCTTCATTTTCCGCCAAGCCGCGCTCGATATCCATTACTGGGACCTCAGCCAGCGCGCAGAAAACCCTTACTTCCATATGAAGAGGCACAAGCCGGAAAATGGATTTACCGCGACAGAGACCATTCGCACCCTAGAGCCTTACAAGTGGTACTATCGTCTGCTCTGGATGCCCATCAAAGCGCTCAAACGCGCTTTGGGCCGTCCCGTCTAGTTCAAATCAAAGGGTCCGCGCGCTCCCCGCGCCACCTGTGGACCCACCGCGCGCGCAGGCGGTCCCGTGTCTGGAACCAGGTCAAGCGCGGCCAGCTTCTCGCCCAAAAGCGGCTCACCACAAGAAGACCAGTGGTCTTGGTCCAAAACCGTTAGGCAGTCCCCCAAGATTACCTCGCCATAAAGCGTATCGAGATGGGGGTGCAGCGCCACATAGCGGTAGCCTTGCGCTTTGCGTTCCAGCTTAGGCTCAAGCCAGTCAAAAAGCGCCAGCGCATTGGGGTTAAACCGCTGCCGATGCAGACTTGCAAAGTCAGACCGTTCGCGGAATTCCGCAAAGGGCCCCAACCACGTGACGGGAACCTGCACATTCAGCTCCGCCAGATAGCTGTCCAGGCGCGCCAACTTCTCATGATAGAGCGTCACGCGCGCCCCATCTTCAAAGGCCAGCGGGCTGTCGGGTTGCCCCAGGGGGTCAAGCATCAGATGCGAGCCGCTTTGGTGATAAATCACCTCTGCGATGGTCTCGGCATGGCGCTCCACGAAGCGGGCGAAATCTGCGTATTGGCACTCAGATTTGTTATCTTGTGGACGGCACGCGCTGCGCACAGCCCCCAGAATAAACGGCGCGTCTGTCTTTTGAGCCATGGCATTGTAGATATTGATGCCATGACTGTCGCCCAACACCACCAAAGCCGGTCCATGTCTTTCGACGCACTTGGCAAACCGGGTCTCTAAATCCGCATCAAAGGTCTCTGCCGGAAAGCGGCACGCCCCATCATCATAAAGGTCCATGTCGCGCTTTTGATAGCGGGCCATCAGGGTCGCATTTTGCGCTTGCTCGGGTGTCAAAAGGGCCTCGAAGACGCGGTTTTGAGCCTGGGGAAAAGCCAAAGCCCCAATCCCAAGACCCGCTACGGCGGTCAGGGCTGCGCCACTGGCTCCAATCAACTGCGGCCAAGCGAGCGGTGCGCCTTTGCGGAAAGGCGTCTCAACAAACCGCCACGTCAAATAGGCAAGCCCAAGGCTAAGGAGCGCCAGCCCCGCGAAGGCCCAAAGCGCATCATGTTCCACGCCGCGCAGGCGCGCAAAGGCAAAGAGTGGGTGATGCCAAAGGTATGCGCTATAGCTGATGAGCCCAATCCCCACGAGAGGTTTGAGCGATAGGATCTGCGCCACCGCCGTACCCTGCACACCAAAGAGCAAGATGAGCGCCGTTGCGCCGACTGGGATCAAACCCCAAGCCGATGGGATCGGCGTGGCTTCCGTAAAGAACAGAAAGCTCGCCACCAGCGCCAAGAAAGCTAGGCCAGAGAGGAAATCCCCTTTGATCGAATAGCCACGCGCGCCCCAGAACGCCGCCATTGCGCCAAGGCCCAACTCCCACAGACGTGTGGGCAGCAGGAAGAAGGCTGCTTGTTCATTGCTGTTGCGCATGGCCCATTCCGCGAGCCCAAGGCTTATCAAAACCCCGAGCCCAAGAAGCACCAGTGTCAGCCGCGGCCAACGCGCAAAAAAGAGCATCAAGAAGAGCGGGAAGAGGATGTAGTACTGCTCTTCCACACCAAGGCTCCAGGTGTGCATCAGCGGGTTTTCTTCAGCGGCATTCGAGAAATAGTTCGACTGCTTCCAAAAGACGATGTTGGAGGCAAAGGCCGCCACGCCCACCAAAGCCTGGCCATAGTCTTTGAATTCCGAGGGCTGCATCCAGGCCCAGGCAAAAGGCACCGTCGCCAGCGTCACGACCGTGAGCGCAGGTAAGATCCGGCGCGCCCGGCGTTCATAAAACCGCAAAAGCGAGAACCGCCCTGCCCCAATTTCTCTCAGCAAAATTGAGGTGATCAGAAACCCTGAAATGACGAAGAACACATCCACGCCAATAAAGCCGCCGGACATGCCCGGCAGGCCTGCATGATAGAAAATGACCGGCAACACAGCGAGTGCGCGCAGACCGTCGATTTCACGCCGATAAGACAGATCGTGCCTTGGGTGCATGAGTGTGCCCTCCACAGATTTGGGTCATGCCAAACTGCTGAAGGGACGGGGCCTGTTATGGGAGAAATTGCGGAAAATTTGCGAAAAATGGCGTGAACGGCGCTCTTACTCTGCCATTTTTCGCTCAGCAAAACGCGTTCAGCGCACAGTGACGGATTTTGCCAATGCGCGGGGCTTATCGATATTACGATTGAGCGAAACGGCGCAATAATAGGCAAAAAGTTGACCAGCGGTGAGCTGAATCAGCGTGTTTAACTCCGCGTTGAGGTCCGGCAGGTCGATATATTCGTAAAACAGCTCATCGCGGACTTGCGGCTCCACCCCATGCCCAAAGGCGATCACCTTCCCACCACGGGCGCGAATCTCATAGATATTATCGAGGGTAAGCTGATAAAGCGCGGGTGCATTTACCGGGCTCGGCAGAAAGACAACCGTATAAAAATTATCGTCAATCATTGAAATTGTACCGTGTTTAAAGAAACCGGCAGGCATGCCTTCGGCATGCAGATAGCTCACTTCCTTGAACTTAAGCGCGCTTTCCAAGGCCACCGGATAATGCGCGCCACGCCCGATAAAGAACCAATGCTCAATCCGGCTGTTGTGATAGGCCACGCGCTTGATCGTCTCGGAACACCCGGCAATCACACGGCGCAGGACATCCGGCAGCGCAGTGTAGTCTTTGAGCTTCTGCACATGGTCATCGCGCCGCAGGAACCCGTTGCGCAACCCCAGTTCCGCCGCCATGAGATACAGCGCAGAGATCTGACTGATCACCGATTTTGTTGAAAGCACACAGACCTCTTTGCCCGAATTCTGAAAAATCGGGTATTCGGCCAAGCGCTGCATCGAGCTGCCCGTAACATTGTTGATCGCAATCGTGCCTGCTTTGGCCGCTATTGCCTCGCGGAACACCTCCAGCGTGTCGAAGGTCTCGCCCGATTGCGAGATCGCCATCACCAGATCGCGCCGCGAGAGTGCGCGCAGGTTTAGGTATTCATCGCTTGGATAGGTTGGCACGCTGAAATGCGCCAGGCTGCGGAAGAAATACTGCCCAATCATCGAAACGTAATAGGAACTGCCCGAACCTGTCATCGAAACTTCGGAGACCTGCATATCGGTCACAATCGCATCGAGATCCATGGCAAGCTCGGAGCGCATCGCGGTCACGGCCTCTGCGGACTCATTGATCTCTTTCAGCATGAAGTGCGGATAGCCTTCCAAATCGGCCTTCGACGCGCTCAAGTCCTCCTTTTCGAACCCAAGCTCGATGGTTTGCCACAGGCCCGCCTCGCGGATCTCTGCGGTCAGATCGCCCTCCTCAAAGACCACAAGGCAATCATCATCAAGAAACGCCATGGGCATCGTTTCGGCAAACTCCGCGAGCGCCGCGCGATCAGACGCCACCAGGCAAGCCGCCCCATGCTGACCCAGGATCAGCGGACTTTTGCGCTTGATGGCAAAGATCGTGTCTTGCCGACCGCGCACAATCCCGCAAATGGCAAATTCGCCTTCAAGCGTTTCAATCGCGCTGCGTAGAGCCTGTTTTAAATCGCCATCTGCCGCCTCAATGGCGTCTGCAATCACATTGGCTGCAACCTCGCTGTCGGTTTCGGTGGACAGATCCCACTGAGGGTTGGCCACCTTCAAAGCCGCGAAATTTGCAATCACACCGTTGTGGGCCAGCGCAATGCGGTTTTGGTGATCCGAGTGCGGATGCGCATTTTCCTGCACAACCCGCCCATGGGTGGCCCAGCGAGTGTGACCCACCAGCGTGCGCGCAGCCGTCAGATGATTGATCTCATTGATCGAGCTCTCTGAGATCGCACCCACTTTCTTAAACAGGCCAATCTCTTCATCCACCAAGCCGGCAAAGCCAAAGCTGTCATAGCCGCGATATTCCAGGGCCTTCAGCCCGGCGAACGCCGTGTCAAAGGCTGGGGCTCCCGCAACGCCAATAATCCCACACATGTTTTTTGCTCACCGCTCGTTTGCTCAATGCACATCGTTGTCGATGCTTGTTTGGTGTTTGACCAGTCGAATTTACCTATGTTTCATCTCATTACGGATGCGCTGTTTCAGACCCGTTTGTTGGCCTGACGGGCGACCCAAGCCCAAGAGCTTTCACACATCTCATCCAGCCCCAGCTCAGCTTTGAAATCGAGGAGCGCTTCGGCCCGTCCCGTTTCAGCCAAAAGCGTGGCCACATCGCCCGCGCGCCGCGGCGAGATTTGGTAAGGCAGTTCACGCCCGCAGGCCTGCGAATAGGCTTTGAGCATCTCCAAGACCGAATACCCCTGCCCCGTGCCGAGGTTCACCACATGGCCCTCATTCTGCGCAAACAGGCGGTTTAGAGACAAAACATGGCCCCGCGCCAGGTCTTCGACGTGAATATAATCGCGCACACCCGTGCCATCGGGCGTGTCGTAATCATCGCCAAAGACACTCAGCTGTGGCAGCTCGTCCATCGCGACCTTGGCGATATAGGGCATAAGGTTGTTTGGAATGCCTTCGGGGTCTTCCCCAATCAACATCGAGCGATGGTCCCCCACGGGGTTATAGTACCGCAACACGCCAAACGCCCAACCGGGCGCACCAGCAGCAATCTGCTCAAGGATCTGTTCGCTGGCAAGCTTGGTATAGCCGTATGGGTTTGTTGCCTGTCGCGCAGCCTCTTCGGGGATCGGCATCACTTTGGCATCGCCATAGACTGTCGCAGACGAGGAAAAGACTAGCGTGCGACACCCGCCTGCGTCCATTGCCGAAAGCAGATTGAGCAAACCTCCAATGTTGGTGTGCAGATACTGCCGGGGGTTTTCTGTGCTCTCGCCGACGGCCTTGAGGGCCGCGAAATGCACCACACCGTCGATCTTATGGTTTGAGAACAGAGCGCGCAGCACATCCGGGTCCAGCTCATCGAGTTTGTCCTCGGGCACCGGAGCCCCGGTGATGAGCTCCAGTCTGTCCGGCACGTCTGCTTTTGCATTGGCTAAGTTGTCGAGGATCACCACGTCGTAACCGGCCGCTTTCAGCGCCACATAGGTGTGTGACCCAATGTAACCCGCGCCCCCGGTCAACAAGATTGTCTTGCGCATCATACCGCCTCACTCAAACCGTCGCCGCGCATATATCGCGCAAATCCCAAACGCGATAGGCCACAATCCGAGAAGCGCCGCGATAAGGTCTCGTTTTGGTCGCGAGAGCTTGGTAAAGGCCACCCAAGCGCGGATTTCGCGCGTTGAGTAGAAGAGAGCAGGAGACGTCTCCCATGCGTATTACGATGATCGGCACCGGCTATGTAGGTTTGGTGTCAGGTGTGTGTTTTTCTGATTTTGGCCATGACGTGATTTGCGTTGATAAAGACGCGCGCAAGATCGAAATGCTAGAGCGGGGTGAGGTTCCAATCTATGAACCGGGTCTCGATGCGCTGATGGCCAAAAATGTCGAAGCGGGCCGCCTCTCTTTCACGACCGAACTTGCGCCTGCGGTGGATGGTGCAGATGCCGTCTTTATCGCGGCGGGCACACCCACCCGTCGCGGGGATGGCCACGCTGACCTCACCTATGTGATGGCTGCCGCTGAGGACGTGGCAAAAGCCATGACCGCTTACACGGTCGTCGTCACAAAATCGACCGTGCCCGTCGGCACCAACCGCAAGGTCGAAGAGGTTGTGCGCGCCGCAGCCCCCGAGGCTGACTTCGACGTGGCCTCAAACCCAGAGTTCCTGCGCGAGGGCGCCGCCATTGACGATTTCATGCGTCCAGACCGCGTGGTGGTTGGCGTGGAAACCGAGCGTGCAACTCAAGTCATGAACGATATCTACAAACCGCTCTTCCTGCGCGACTTCCCGATCGTCGCGACCGATCTCGAAAGCGCCGAGATGATCAAATATGCCGCCAATGCGTTTCTCGCCACCAAGATCACTTTTATCAACGAGATTGCATCGCTTTGCGAGAAGGTGGGCGCGGACGTCAAACAAGTCTCCAAAGGTATGGGGCTGGACGGCCGCATCGGCAATAAGTTCCTGCATGCTGGTCCCGGATACGGCGGCTCATGTTTTCCCAAAGACACCTCTGCACTGGCACGTATCGGGCAAGAGTATGCGACACCGATGCAGATCACCGAGACGGTGATGAAGGTCAATGACACCGTCAAACGCCGCATGGTTGAGAAGCTACGCGACCTCTGCGAAGGCGGGTTTAACGGCAAAACAGTGACTGTTTTGGGGGTAACCTTTAAACCAAACACTGACGATATGCGCGACGCGCCCTCACTCACCATCGTGCCAGCCCTTGTGGGAGGCGGTGCTAAGGTGCGCGTCGTTGATCCCCAAGGGTTCCGCGAGGGTGAAGCGCTCCTGCCCGGCGTTGACTGGGTCGAAGATCCCTATGCTGCGGCCGAAGGGTCAGACCTGATTGTGCTCCTGACCGAATGGAACGAATTCCGCGCACTCGACCTCAAACGCGTGGCCAGCGCCATGAACACCGCCAAGATGGCGGACCTGCGCAACATCTACAGCGAAGAGATGGCCCAAGACGCTGGCTTTGCCGCTTATGAGGCTGTGGGTCGGTAAGACCCACCCGTCTCACGCCCAGGGATAGGTATCGGCCTCTGGGAAGTGGCGATAAAGCATCTGATAGTCAAACGTGCTGCTGCGCCCCGCGTTGGGGGGCGGCACCCCAGCAATCTGGTTGTAGAACGGTGCACCACTTGCCCCCCCTTGGGTGATCCAAGGGTCTTGCCGACCCTCATCAAGGGCTGTGTGCCGCAAGTGGTACTCAAAGAACGGCGGATGCCCCCAAGCCCCGACCAGCCCCATTGCCCGCAGCACAAAGACGGTCACATCATGCTGTCCGTGGTTTTGGTCGCCCCGGTAGTTGTGTCCGTCCCAATGGGCGTCCCAGCTGTCGATCCCGTTGCCCCCGTGCCACTCTGGCACCGGATACGCCCCTGCCATCATACCTTGCTGATAGGGCTCGTGGGGATTTGACAGCAGATAAGCTGGCGACCAATCACCACCGACCGTCGTCAGACCCGAGTTGGTGATATCCACGATGGCTTGCGTGACATAGGCGGTCATACGGTCTTCATGGAAACATTGGGCTTTCTCAGTGACATCGGTCTGCGCGTAGACATCGCGCATCGCGCTTTCACCCAGCATCTCACCCGCAAAGACGATCAAAAGCTTGCGCCCATTGTGGTGCCCACCATCGGTGATACGCGGCACAAACCCCTGACGGTCATAAAAATCGCGCCAGCTATGATACTGATCGATCCCATGTTGGATAAAGCCGTTGCGCACTGCGCGCTTCTCAGCCTCGGTCGCTTCATCTGACATGAGCCAGCAGAAGATATCCTGATAGTCCTTGATCAGACCCCGTCCATAAATCGCCCACGTGGTTTGGCTGGCATCGATCCAATCGCGCGCCCAGTTTGAATGCGCATCATGGAAATAGGTCTGTGCCTTGCGGGTTGCCTCCTCCAGAGCTGGGACCGTCAAACCGCTGGCCGAAAGCTGCGGCAGCGTTCGCGTGATCGCACTCTCACGGTAAAGCGCCCGCGTCGTTTCAAGCACCGCAGGGCGGAAACTGTCATGAAAAGGCGTGCTGCCCAGAACCACAAACGGACAGAAGTCTCGCAGGCTGTTTTTCACACCTGACACGCGCTGTTCGTTGCAGCGTGTCCCCACCAAAACGTCCCCTGCCACCAAATCGACGGGCAAAGCGGCTCCCACATTCAGCTCAGGCACATATTGCGCTGCGTGCCAGCTATCAAAACCACCGCTCCAGAAATTCTTCCGGATTTCGGGGTTCTTCTCCATGCCATTGACGATGAACCCTGCGGTGGGCGCACTTTCCGGCCATTTCGCCGTAGCGCGCACGTTAGAGCCTATAGTCATCGCGCCATTGGTGATGAAACTGGCGCACGGGTAGGCCTGATCAAATTGCAAAAACGTATAATCGGCCTCCGCAACACCACCCGATGGAGAAGAGGCCCACCCCGTGGCCATCACTGTCTTGCGCAGGTCATCCCCGGTCTCATCATGCGCAAACGTCTCATAAGCCATCACGCGATCAATGAAGGCCGACATGGTGCTGTTGGCAGTGGTATAGCGCAAAACAACCACGATCTGCGCATCGCCTGGGGGGATTGTGTATTGATCGTTGGCCACCTCCAACGTGACATCGGTCCCATTGCGATACCACGTTGCATTTTGGGCGGGGGTCGGATTGCCCGATGGCCCCCCGCGGTCCAGCGTCAGCACACCGCCGGCTTCTGTGAGGCTGGGCTCAATCGGCAAGTCCAGGAAGAAAGGGCTGAACCCTGGCGCAATGGTCCCCCATGTTGGCAGGCCCTGCACCGCGGTCCACACACGCTCCACAGCCGTGCCGCTGGCATAGTTATCAAGCGCCGGGCGCGTGACATCATAAGGCTCGACCGTGTCCGGTGCCCCAGCCTGGTAGTCGACAAAAGGAATGGCTTCCGCCAGCACCGCAGTGGGATCCGAAGCGAAATCATACTCCACCACGTCGCGCGTTTGCGTATCGCCCGAAAGCCAGTTGAAGAAGGCCGTAGGATCGCCCGTGCCAATCGCAACATCCGCCACATGGCCTTTGATGGCGCTGTCTCCCAAAAGACCCCCCACATGCCATTGCGAAAAGAGGGCAAAATCATTCGCCAGGCTTGTCGACCCCACACTGGTGCGCACCACGGGCGTTGGATCGTCACTGCGGTAGTGCGAGATATCCATCCGCCCGCTTGCATTGCCCTGAAACCAAGACAGGATCCGATACCATCCAGGATCCGTCAGGTTTGGCCGCGATGCAGTCACCAAGTTGGTGCCCGAATTCCGACGGTACTGGGTGAAGTTCACCCGCGCCGTCATCCGTTCCAATTGATCCGGCCGGCGGAAGCCTGCGATGGCCGCATTACCCGCATTCTCACCATCGAAATAGAACTTAAACGTCACCCAGACCCCATCCGTATCAAGCGGCGCGACCAATGGGTTTGTGCTCTCCAAAATATCGCTGAAAAAGAGCGTGCTCACGTTCGGCACCGCCACAACACGCAGCGTAAAACTCACACTGGCGGACCCTGAGGCATTGCTCGCCGTCACAGTGATCACAGTTGCAGTAAGCAAATTCGAGACATCAATTTCCGCCACCGACGAGCTGCCCTCAAACGTCAAAAGAGGCGAGTCAGACTCGTAAAGATCGACCTCCGCACCAGAAAATGCCCCCGAAAAATCGAGCGCATAGAGCAGCGCGCTCACATCCAACGTTTGATCCGACATCCCTACAGCCTGAGGCGGTGTCGCGAGCACCGTGACGGGATATGCGGGCTGATTGTCCGTGAGCTCCTCTATATCGGTCAACGTCTCTATTCAG
>ERZ1740065.1698-NODE-1698-length-13403-cov-12.454450_pt1 | contig 13403 bp, 12 predicted proteins | sample MGYA00581738_ERZ1740065 | MGnify/ENA primary metagenome ERZ1740065 (study PRJEB43018, sample SAMN04849749) | marine metagenome | isolation source: floating plastic debris | place: Pacific Ocean | collected 2008-09-01 | study: EMG produced TPA metagenomics... | reverse complement strand
TTATGGTCATCTGGGGATTATTATCTGCACCACGATAACGCTCCAGCGCACACAGCCCTGAAGGTTCGCAATTATCTGGCCAAAAACAAAGTTTCTGTACTCCCCCAGCCCCCATACTCACCTGATCTGGCACCATGTGATTTTTACCTGTTCCCAAAACTAAACATTGTGATCAAAGGCCAATGCTACGAGGATATGGACGCTATTAAACAAAAACCGACGATGAGCTCAGACGTATCTCATGAGAAAGCTTCAAACAGTTCATGCAGGCATGGATAAAGCGATGGGACCACTGCATTAGCAGCTCAGGATGTTACTTTGAAGGGGGACAAATTTGATTGAGTCGATATGTTCAGTATATTTTGCATAAATAAGTCCTGAACCTTTTTGGATCAGACCTCGTATGTTATAAGAGGTTCACTAGTAAATGTTCAATCTCTTTGTAGGGTGGGCACCAACTGCTGCATGCCTTCCTGGGGCGGTCCCTGTATGTAGTCATTATCTGGCTTGCCAGTTTTGGCAAAATCAAACTGCAGCAGGAGCTGGGAGATCTTTCATTGACAGGTGTGTTGCATTCCACATGACAAGTCTGTACTGTCATAGTTGTAATAATTGTAAATATGTACATCATCCATGTCAGGTCATGTTTCGTTGGAACGGCTGGCACCTGTGAATGGTGCAACACTGACAATACTGCATCATATGTTACTTCACACGGAAATCGTTGATGCCGAAGCCTGTACCACACGACACCCTTCTGGCGATGCTGTTTTACTGCAGGTGCGTTCATAATGTCTTATATTGATGGCGGTATTACCAGCGTGTCATCTTCCTGATTTGAGTTGTAAGAAACTTGCCTACCAACTAGTTATCCAAGTCATTGATTCTCAATTATCACAGCATAAGCAAAATCTGTTTGTTCTTACTTTGTATCAGTACTGTTTTTACGGTGCATATGTTATGCAGCAACGTTGTCCTGTTCCAATGGATGCCATTGCATTTCTTCACTTTCTGGAAAGTTAGTAAAAGTTAGTAGATAGTACAGCTGAATGAAAAGAAAATATTGAAACAATTGTGTCAAAAGAATAGAAAACATCCTGCGTAAAGTCGGTCATGATACTTGCGACAGTAGTTATTCATCAGGCTGTGTAATGCCTCCAGGTCGCTGGTGGCAGCAACCTTACCAGTAATGAAATGTACTCCACACAGCAGCTAACGTGTCTGTGTTGAGTAGGGGTGAAACGATTCAGGATTCTGGGTTTTGATTCGATTTCAATTATTGACTCTAGATAATCGACGATTCAATTATTTCGATTCTTCAATGGCCAACTTCATAAGATGAATCACTATGCTTACGCATCCTGGCAACAAAAAGATCACAAGCAAGTTATAGCTATACCATTCTGGATGTGGCAATCAAAAATGTAAAAAATTAGATGTGTAATGAGCTGTGGCAACGTAGATAAACATTGTGGTTAGATTTCTGGTGTGAAATAGCAGTCAAAACACGCATTCTGAGCATAGAGGTAATCAAATTTTCAGACAGTCGCTAATCGATGATGCATCATTCGGTAAATATTCAATGATGCATCGAAATTACGATGCATCGTTTCACCCCTAGTGTTGAGGCATTTGAGAGTTATTTGTAAGGTCACAGAGATAAGGTAGCTGCAGGAAGGAAGTAGCACTATGCATTTGTCTCGTTCTTTACTTTGTTCACAGCACTTCTTGGTGACATGAGCACTTATTATTGTCGCACCCTCACTTGTTGTGTACTCATTTGACTGGTGTTAGCCTGGCTGGTTACAGTTACTGGTTTTGAAAGCCTGTACCATAGCCAGTTTTAAACACTGCCGCAGATCCTTCAACTGATAGTTGATTTTATAATCCTACCACATACAAAATCCTATGGTCGCTATTAAACTAAAAGGCTGTTATCAATTCAGCAGCAATCGGCGTGTCCATGATATATGTGGCAAAGCTGTCACCTCATCCTCCATTGGTATAGAACTTTGTTCACAGCACTTGTTTGTGAAATGAGCAGTTACCATATTCTGCCTTGTCGCACCCTGCCTCATAATATCTTTCCTCTTGATTTATTCGTTGTGCAAATTTTTCTTGCCTACAAGATGTGAGAGATTTTATCACCACATGTTTGTTAGTGGGGCTGTCGGAGTAGTGTTAGGTCTTATACATGTACCTCAGGTTCTACCACTTTATCCCCCAGCCTGTAAATTAAGCTCTGTTGCGTTGAATCAGCGGCCGTTGAAAATTGAGACGCATCCGCGGTTGTTAGTACAACGGTTGGAAATGAGCGTGAAATACTCGTCCGTCCCCCCCCCTGTTTTCAGAAACGTACATAGAACTGAAGCTCTAACTCCACAATGATAAATTTGGTTCAATTTGGTTCATTTGTCGGTGGCTTCTCAATTATTTGGCTCATCAAACTGAGAAATTACATTCAATGCTTTATCTTTTACGGATACTGCATAATCTTTTTGTTCTACTATGCCAATATATATAAAAAGAAAGTTACTATCATATACTTTGTCGAGTCTCAGTATTTTTCGTTACGTGGAGAAGAATCTAGGATAAATTTGCAATTATATATTTTTGGTCCTGATTTAGGATATATTTTGTGTCTGATGAAGCATACAGAGTTCAGTCTGGTGTGGGGTGTTCGCACTAAAAGATAGAATGGCTTAATTCCATAATTATGATGGACCTTGAATTACGGCTGGATGAAAATTCAACGAGTAAAGATTGGAGTTATCTTCTCCTAATGTGGTGGCTGCGTCCAGTGGGGTTTTCAGAAAGCGGACATATGATCAATGTCCATTTCATTGCGAGCGAGTCCGGTGGACGGTGAATCTATAAATTCTACCTCACCAACGCAAATTGAGTGTTGAAATCTGTCCGGACGCCAATTTTTCATAACAGCTCTGGGACAGCCTAGGCTTAGAACCAAGGCGACCCGCTACTTGAGCTGATTTTAGAGAGCTGTGCTTCATCAGGCTGACAGCAGAATCAAAAGTCAGCTCCTTACGGCTAACTTTTTTGGCCAGAAGAATGGCCGCCTCTACTTCGGACTGCTGCATGGGAGCATTGACGTTAGGAGCCTGCTCAGGTTCAGGACATTAATCCATCTTAATGTGTTTTGCTTGGACGGCATCCGGTGAGATGCAGATGACTCTTTTGGCCCCATGTCCATAGTAATAATTGAATGAAATGAAATGGCCACATAGTCTTCTTGACGTAATATTATATCATAATTGAATGAAACAAAAATAATGAACAAATGTTTTTAAACAAATAATGTAATTGAATGAAATGAATGAAAATAAATAGAAAGAAATAGTAAAGAACTGTATTTGAGTTCTTGGAATGTTGCAGAGATGAGGTAGCACTCAGTGTTTGTCGCATCCTCCCTTACAGCTGCTCAGGGTAGTCCAACGCCTTCACACAACTATAGAACTGAAAGGTTGTTATCATTTCAGCAGTAATCGGCGTTAGTAGTACTGCTGTCACCTCATCCTCCATTGGTATAGAAATATATCGATATACATACAACATTTATGTCTGCCAACCCAGGCTACACTGTATTTACAATCTCTGTCTGCTTACTCAGGCTACATTCTACATGTCATTTATTTTTAAGACCCGGAGACAAGGTTGTCTGCAACTCTGCACCACCTGGCTACAGGCAGTAACTACTGTACTGCTTTCACGTATGCCTTGGGAAGGGAAACTTTAGCTGACAATATACAAGACACGAAGCTATGTGGGAGAATTTAGCACCAATGTACCTGACAATGCCGCAATCTCATGATGCTTGGAGAAAGGTAGCTAAAAATTAAGTACATTTAGCTACTGCGCATTTCTGTTTTCCACCTACCATCCCCCAATTCAACAGTAATAATAGCTGATACGCTACCTTTCCTTCACTGCTTTCTCTTTCCTAAGATATTATATGATTCATGGCACTTCCCTGTCTCGGTGCCATAGATGGCAAGCGTGTCCACATTAGAGCACCTGGCCACAACAGCATGCAGTTCTTCAATTACAAGAAGACTTTTTCCATAAATCTAATGGCGATATCAGATAAGGAGTCTAAGTTCATTGCTGTGGACATTGGTCAGGTTGGCAGTGCCAGTGATACAGTTGTGTGGGATAGACACACATTTGGACAGGCATGGAACAGCGGCATGTAACATATTTGCAGCATGTTATTTGCTGATTCATACCATTATTGCGTTGGTGTGTAGCTGTGGAAAGGTACGGACCAGTGAGGCGCTGGGACCTCCGTGCTATGTTGAGGATGATGCTGAGGTAAATCGCTATCACTGGGTAGCTTTGCGGGCCAATCACGGATCTCTTCTGCCGATATTCCCGGTACCCAGGACCCTTGAGTGGGGGGGGGGGGAGGAAATGATGGCAAAATGGCAACCCAACCTCTCCCTCTTTTGTGTGGTGTGGTTGAAATGCTGGCCAAATGGCAACCCAACTCCGAGCTGGTTTTAACTTGGGAGGAAATTGTTGCAAGAGTGATAAGAAAATGGGAAACCGTGGGTAGATCGAGGCTGGAGGGGAGAAACCGGAGCCAGGCATACATATGGAGAACAGACAAAACTGACCCCGGTCAAGCAAGCATGATGGGCGGATGAGCCGGTGAGCCAGTCCATAGAAGAAGGCTGAAGATAGGAGTGGAGATATGGGGAAGACTGGCTGAAATAAAGAGTAAATGAGGAATGAAGGAACTCTGGTGTGATTAATTTCCGGCTAATGTTAAAAAGTGAGCAAGGAAAATTGATTCAGAATATGGAGACCACCCAGGGAGAAGAAGAACACAACTCCCATTTCCAAAAAATTGTGGGGAGAACAAGGAAACCTCTGAATTCGGAGAGAGGAAGTAGTGAAGTTCCCGTAAAATGGCGGCCAGAAGAGGGTATATAAGAGATGTGGACAGAGGAGCAGTCAATAGCCAGGTAGGGCTATGAGAGAGAGAGAGTTAGTCGGCAGTTGGACAGAATTAACAATAAGACGATGGCCATGGAGATGGTGTGGGCAATGATATTGAGTCCGGCAGCAGGGATGGTTGGGCAACAGCCGATACTGTGCTCGTGTTGGGCACGGGTAGGTGTTTGCTCTACCTTGTCCCACTGTGTAATTTCACAGTGGGTCTAGAGCTTGAAGCGCCAGTGCCAGTGAAATATCGGTTGTTCCGACACAACCTGATGAAATACGAGATTAAGATTGGTTATGTTTAGGTTTAGGTTTATGGGCAAGTTGGTTATGCATGCCTTTCAAAGCCAGAGCTGGATTATATAATACTTGGAAAGCTGTCATCATGGAGAGGAAAGTTTTGTTGCTGTTCACGAACACAGCCTGCTGTTGCTGTTGTGCTCATGATTTCATATTTAAGAAAGAGGTTTGGATAGATTCTCTTGCGTAGATGCAATTTCTTTGAGAAAAGCAACTGGTGATCTGATGGCTTGTAGACAATTGAAGCAAGTTCATCAGTTGCACCACTTGTTGTAGGTGAGTCTGTGAAATTAACGAAGAAAGGGAAAGCTCTTGACTGCTCCAGGCAAAGAACCAGATGCGCATACACGCATACATGCATACATGCATACATAAATGTAATTTTTGATGTGACTGTACATATTGAGTTAGTTTTCATCATTTCACCCCTCTCTCTCCCTCCCCTGTCTGCTCCTTCTAAATTTTATTGTCCTTCCCTCTCTCATTCTCTCTATCCCTCATTCTTTCACCCCTCTATGAGACGCGTGGCTGCAACATTGGTGGAATGGTTTCTATGTTTACATTTGCTGAGACCCGCCTCATATATTTTATGTACATATACCCTATGCACCCTCTTTCCTATTTCCCTATCTTCCCTCCGCATTTTGTAAGTCATTTAATGAGTGAAGAAGTGGCAAGGACGCGGAAGAGAAGCCAGTAGACCAGATGACCTTGATGACCTCAACCCTGTGAGTAACCAAGATACAACCTCCATGTACGATCAACAAAGTTACATGGCTCATGAATGCAGTAAAAACAGCCAGGGATTAAAAGTTGACATGTTACTAACATGAATTATTAGCACCAATGACATCATGTGACAGCCAGTTTTGACCTTGACCTTAAGGCCTCCATATTGGCTGGCATTGTTATACTTATGATTTTCCGGTAGAACACGCCATTTCATATCACTGCGCCAAATTTTATCTGCCTAGCTCGACTTGAACATATTGGTCGCTACAGCAATCTGATACATAAATAACCTTTTTGGCTGAATGATTCAATCTGTGTTTATGTGCTCAATTTTCTCGGTTTGTGTATTTCTATCTTAGACGGAGGTGCTGTCAGTCGATCAGTCAGTTTTGCCTTTGTTTGTCATAGGATATTCAAGTAAAGACTATTCAACACAGCAGAGAACGTGCTATTCAGTGGAATCAAAATGAGGAAATTTCAATTTTTCTTATGATTGGTTTTGTCAGCTACGATCACAATTATTGATATCTACCACTCTGGCATATCCACTGGGAGCTTGAGACCTAGTTAGAATCATATCCTAGGCATTGGTAATTGCATGCGTGAACACGGGCCAGGATTGGTAATATGTTACCATGGTTACGGAGCCCTCACACCCATGCTATTGAATTGTAACGTCTAGACGGTTGACAATGGCTGATGCAGCCACAGTTGGTTGTCCATCGAATGGGCAAGGGCACATGTACCCAGTACACCACATCAACAATGTTGAACCTAACCACTCCAGCAGAAGATGGCTTCAATTCATGGTGAGGCAGAGACTTGAAACAACATGCGAGGTGAAATGGAAAAGCAGTGGAAAACATGTCAGAAGGAGGCGCAGCTGCGGGAAGATCAATTTCTCACAGACAGTGATGTCAAGGTGCGTTCCCACTGGGCTGATTTTGCTCCCGATATAGCTAACGGCCGGCAATCGGCTGTATGGGAACAAATTTTCGGCCGGTAATTTTGTCGGTTGGCAGTAACGGAGGCATTCGAGCACTGCTCAAATTGCTCCAGACAAAATATAACCAACAGCCAATCACGCGCGACTATTTACGTGAGTGCAGAACTAGTAACTAGTACTAGCGCGCGGTAATTCTCATCGAGGGTCAAGCTGGAATATACCACACTCAACTACGAACATCTTTATTTCACCTAATTCACGTAATATGTCGGTGCAAATAAAGAGCCTTATCGACCATCTTCAAAGCTTTCCTGCGATATGGGATAGCAATGATGAGTGCTATCACCGGAGAGATGTTAGGGATAAACAACTAGAAGAACTAGCTACGCTTTGTAATGCCAACGTTCTGGATTTGAAGAAAAAGTACAATTCACTACGCACCAGATTCAGGAAGGTAGGCAAATGCTATGTCCTAAGTTTGTATATATTTGTGTATGAGAATAAGTATTGCCTTCTCTTAAGATGAATAATGCGACACATTGTGAATGAGTACTTGTTCAACACCAGTAATGTATATACGGTCAACATTTTTCTCAACCTAGGAATGGAATAGAGTGGAGCAATCGAATAAGTCTGGTGGTGGGACAGGTGATGTTTATGTTCCATCATGGAAGTTCTACAAGGATTTGCTATTCTTGATTCCATCACTCGTTGTCCGTGAAGGTGTTGACGGCATGTCACAGTCAATGGAGAGTAGAGGTTTGTTTACCACCTATGCTAGACCCAAGTTTCTACTGTGCTTTCAGTCCCCTGACTCAAGAACATGTTTACAGGTGAGATGATGAGTAGTGGAGATGAGGAAGTCGAAGATCTGAGTCAGAGCTCGAATACTGAATCTGCCCCACTACGAAACCCCCGCAAACGTCGTTTCAACGCAACCAAGCAGGATCCTATCTACACCTCAATGAATTCTGCAGCCGACTCCCTGCAACAGCTGATCAGCAAACAGGGCAAGAAATCATCCAATCTGCCTGATGATGTGGCTTCCTGGGGATGATTGGGGCAGATCTTGCATCTATTCAAGATCACCGAAAGCGCAAGATGCTCATGTTAAACATTCAGAACCTTGTCTTCCAGGCCATATTTAGTGAACCTCCATCTGACCCAGTACTTAATACCCCACTCCGCCCAAGCAGTGCGCCCAACACAAACTATCTTGCACCAAGTACCTCTAGTCAGCAGCCATCTCATCAAAATCACACAACTTATTTTTCAATGTAACATTGCTTCATTGCTGAAAAAGTTTTATCAGTATCTTTGTCACAAGATCAGCCAGTCCATTATTATAGCTGCTTTATTAAATACTCAACCAGTTTATTTTACCATCTTTATCAAACACTCAGATTATTTCCTTTTATTTTACTTGTCACAACATCTATCAGCTAATTTCATTTCTCTAAGTTTCCATGCAATAAACAATCAACAAAAATTAAGGTACCATCCTCTCCTGCCAGTCTACCGCACCCACTCCATTCACATAGTCACACAGCTTGTCTCTGATCCTAGCAGCCTGTGCTGTGTAGTTGTGACCTGTGGCACGAGCATTGACACTCTGCAGAGCATTACGTGGCACAGATCTCCACGACCCATCTTCTACACCCCCATCCGAATCTGGTGTGGCGTGAACGTGTGTGCGTTGTGATCTAATGTAATTGTGAAGAACACAACAAGCCAAAACGATTTTCTCAGCTTTGAGTGGCTCCAATGGTATGGGCTTCTCGAACACCTAAAACACCGTGTACACACTGAATTTCCTTGAACATTTTGAACACAATACGTCATTACATTGATATTGCTAACTCACTCTGAATGTAGCAGCCAGTATTCCAAAAGCATTCTCCACTATACGGCGTGCCCTTGACAGTCGATAGTTGAAAATCTTCTTCCCCCGATCAGTCAAGTTCCTCCTATGAAATCATCAATTGAATGATATGCCATGCATTGTTATCAATTACAACCAATCTTCTGGATATTACCGTGCATATGGTTTCATGAGATGAATACTTAAGGCGAACGCATCATCTGTAACTAGCACATATGGTATCGCTGTGTTGTCGGTTGACTGTGGTAGAGGTGATGGTGGTGGAATTCCCAGCTCTGCCCCTCCACTCTCAAGAGCTCTATGGAATGCCGTATTCCTGAACACACCTCCAGCCGAAATCTGGCCATTGCTTCCAACATGAATGTAAAGGAATCTGAAACAAAAATCAGTACTAGGTTTTTTCTCTGCCTCTAAAAATCAGAGCAAAGTTGATAGAAGTTTTCTCACCGATATCGAGCATCCACAATGGCCATGAGCACTATGGATTCCGAGCCTTTGTAGTTATGATAGGCTGAGCCGCTATGCCAGGGTTTTCGCAACACAACATGCTTACCATCCAACGAGCCGATACAGTGGGGAAAATTCCATAAGCTGAAGAAGTCTTTACTAACTTCAGCCCACTTGATATTAGTTGATGGAACTCTGAGGAACTGGTCCTTTAGACACCGATAAATAGCCTGGCAGACATCAGGCACCAGCGTAGAGATAGTGCTCTTCCCCATCCTGAACTGGTAGTGCAAGCTGGTGAAGCTTTCTCCAGTCGCCAGGTACCTCATTGTTACAGCCAATCGTTCGGCAGGTGGTATTGCAGCTCTGAACTTAGTGTCACATCTCCGAATCGAGGTGGTAATGGATTGTAGGATAGCTGTAAACATTGCCTTGTCCATTCGCATGTAGTTTCTCCATTGTTCAGACTGGCTAACTTCAAGTTGAGCCATAGTGGTATTGAATGCGCCATAAGTACTCCTGAGTGAATTTGTATAGCTCACCCAGCACTTTCGCTTTTTGGCTTTTCTTCTGCGCTTTTCAAGTAACGCTGTTGCACCAATGATACAAGTAGCAGCAGCTAATATTGCGATATCAATTTCTTCGGGGTCCATATTTTTACTCGTCACTTAACCAACTGCGTGCGTATAATTTGCGTACCTCCACCACTAAAGATATTGCGCGTGAGCACAACTCCCTCCCAATGCCGCCGATACTGTTTGACAAGTGGGAACGCTTGGCCAACCGACCGACAGGCCGTTTTTCTTGCCAGCCGTAACGGCCGTTAGGCATCGGCCTAGTGGGAACGTAGCTTCAGAGGTTAGGAAACGAACAAGCAGCTGCAGGAAAGGTGGATTCCCAACAAACAGACAGTAACAACAGACTTTATCAAATAAACCGCACATATATAAAGGTGGTGATGTTCTCCAACATTAAGCAGTTCGTCCAGACACTCAAAGAGAGGGACGCTACACACTGAGGACAGGACACTGGTGTCTATCACCGAACACTTCGCTGTTATTCGTTTTGCTGCTACCAAGTAAGTTTTCACTATGCAATTTTCGCTGCAGGATACTAACCTATGTCCTGTGTGATTTGAATAAGTTAGATGTCTATATGTAAAATTAACTGGTAGTTGTAGTTTATTTCAATAGTACAACAATTACAACACCAGTTATTGAACTAAGGTCACTGGGTTCACTCAAGTCTGAGACAATCTGATACGCTGTGAAGCTCTGTGCTTCGGTGAGATGATACTAGTTGAACCGGCATGTTAGTCAGTCCTCAGTGCTACACCACTTAATTGTGATGCGATACACATGGGATGTCAATTGTCCGGTGAGGTATGAGGGACACTTATCAAAATACTTTGTATGATTTGCACCATCAACTGATTTTGCATATCAACAGAATGCCTGCTATGGTAACCAACCAGTTGTTAATGCATCTTGTTGCAGAATGAGCCAGGCTGAAAGGTGAATGACGCAGCCCTAGTGGCAATGTTAACTACCTCGCCTGTGTCAAACTGACAACACACGCTATTAGCTGTCCTGTCTGTCAGATACAGGTAGTCTAGCGTATTATATCACAGGTATGAAACTCCTAGTCAACTCTAGAAGCACCAACTGGACCAATTCTATGGCAAGTCAACTGCTGGCACAGCATGAACTTGTCCACATGTCATGATTATGTTTTTAGCATCGTGATCTTTGTTGGCAATGGCATAAAGTGACCAGGTGGATTAGCAGGTATGCCACAAATTACTGCAACATGACTGACTGAAATGTACAGGTCCTCTTAGATCCGAAATTTGAATTCCCCTACTTAGGAATATTGACCATAACGTCCACCATACACTTCAAGTTGAAATCTTCAATCATTCGCAGACCTACATGTAAGCATCCCAAGCCATTGAAATAATCTGTGAAGCCTTACAGAAGGTTAAACAACTCTCCGATCTCAGAGCACCGAGCACCGGAAAGATTAGAGGAAAATTGCCAATGAACACTGCAACGAGCGCCACCAAAGTGATGCTAAGAACATGCAGACTAGTATAATGAGCAACTGCGCCTTTATCGGCATGATCTCAATGATGGTGGGGGGAGGGCGTGAGATAAAAAGAGGTTGACGCTCCGAAGTGGGCAACCTGGTCTGAAGTCAGACAAAAAATAGAAAACTCACCAGCCAGAAGATGGCTGGCAGGAAGAAAAATTTGGTTCAGACCAGCGAAAATCATCACCGGTCACAAAAACACAGCATTAGAGCTTGTCAGTCTTTTAACTCACCAGATCCTGTGAGAGCAAAATCGTCTGACACTCTTCATATTGCTAGGAGATGCATCTGTCTTGACAACTATTTGACCTGAAAAGAAAAAGATGCTGAGATTGGTGATCACAGATGAGCAACTGGAAAATGGAAGCTTGGAGCAAATGGAAACAAACCATATGAAACAGCCATCCGGGAGTGCAGCCTCTTGGTTGGACAGCAACAGACCTGTCATAGACTCGTCAGCTCAAAATTCTTGATGATCGTGATGGCACAAGATGGACACTCGTTTCATTGCCAGCTTCACATCTCACTACAAAAATTAAGTGCAGTCTCACTATACAGAGCCAGCATAGCGCTGACCCGAGAGAGTAAATAAATATATGCATTATCACTCAAAATGATGGAGTTAAGTGATTGTTTGGTTACATGACTTGGTATTGATGATCCCTCATTATCGGTCTCATTATCGGCTTCATTATCAGCCTCATTATCGGCCTCATTATTGGCCTCATTATCGGCCTCAGTGCGACCTCCCTTCAACATCTAACCCTCAAATTAAAAGTACTGACCTCAATATTCATAAAACTTATTGTAAGTATCATACATGAAACTGGGAAATGGTCAAAGTGGTACAGGAAATGAGTATTCTTATATTGTTTCGAAATAGATAGAGTAAATGAGACTTAGTCCGAACACATATTGCTGATAACATGTATGGGGGCTAGCCGTAGAATTCAGCTTCTGATCAGTTATGCATCGGACACTAGAACAAGAGCGATAGTTGATGAAATCTTTAGTGTGGCACTACAGCCATATGGAGTCCTACTTTCTTAAAGGTTGTCATTCACAAGCTACACCACGTGATGTAATTGATGTGACGAGTATGGCGCATCCTGTCACATCATCATAATATGGCAGGACTACTCGTAAGAGCAGCATGTCAACTAAACTGCCTGGGTACTATACACTAGCGTGGTGAAGCTACTAGGCGATATAGAATAGAATCGTTCAATCCTGTACATCAAAAAAGCAACACTCGCTCATCTATATTTCCGTTCGAGCAGCATGATCCTTAATTTCAACATTAATTTCTAAAATTTCTTAATAGAAGAAGCATACGATAAATGACTACATGTAGTAAAACTCTAGAATGAAACAGTTACAGCATGGGGTATACGGTTATACGTACAATGTTGATGTCACTACGACAGCAGCAGCAATAATTGTCACGCAACACTCGGCTGCTTTGACAGCCGTCCATGATTCCTTACCAACACTCGCTGAAATGCTCTGACAACGAGAGCGAACCACGTGCTGGAAAACTTTTATAGCACCACCCCAATTACTGCTATTCAGCTATCGTTGTTTACGGCTTCGATTACTCATTGACGCATCCGTATGATTGGACCATTCACACTAACTCCGCCCACAAAAAGTTTTCACATTCGTTTTCACTCCTACAGGAAATCACTGAACGAAGACGATGGAGATAACTCTCGATGAAATATGGAAACGGATTTTCCAGCACCTGTGCTTTTAATCAATTCACGGCATTCTGAACAAAGGCAAAGTGTAGAAGATGAAAATCTAAAGCAAATTTTCCCTAGTTTAATGGACCCAGAGCCATGAAACACTGCAATGACACGCACGAGGGAAGGCAACTCCCAGGTTTGTTACAATCACATTTTATGGACAAGGACTGTAGAGGCCAACCACCCGATGACAGCTTGACACGACAGTCGACCTATACAGAACTAAGGGCGAGGGGAGTGGGGAAGCAGGAGGGGAGGACGGCGGGAGGCGGGGGGGAGGGGAGCGAGGGAGAGG
>ERZ1740065.1697-NODE-1697-length-13403-cov-12.556413_pt1 | contig 13403 bp, 11 predicted proteins | sample MGYA00581738_ERZ1740065 | MGnify/ENA primary metagenome ERZ1740065 (study PRJEB43018, sample SAMN04849749) | marine metagenome | isolation source: floating plastic debris | place: Pacific Ocean | collected 2008-09-01 | study: EMG produced TPA metagenomics... | reverse complement strand
AGAGAGAGAGAGAGAGAGAGAGAGAGAGACACTTGGCACCAATCATTGTAGCGTTTCTATTCATAATGAGATAACAACTCCAACAAGTTTTCATGCCGTGACAACTCCAACAGAAAGCTTTGCTGGATTTATCATGAGGAATCTCCGGCAAACCGCTATATTCGCTAACTATTCGCAACTCTGACAGGAAACAGCGATGCTAACTGATTGATATGTCAGACGGTAAGTTCTCATTTGGCTATGTTATAAATATTCAGCCAACAACCTTGACACAAATGAATATGGCGTCAAGAAAGCAGAACCTATGGCCTATCACACAGAACAGTTGTGGTAAGATGTTCTACAAGATGCCTTTTAGTTTATGAGGCTACCTGCAGCTGTATCGAACCACAGCTCACTCTGGCTATTCAACATATGGTCCAAGTGAGAATGCAGAGCTAATACATTGCTGCTACACGACTTCTGTTTTGCTCATCATTTATGGTACTTTTCTTTCTCAGTATTTCACACCTGCTGAAGCAGACATGACATAACAATATCAAATCGTAATCAAACTACAGAGCAACTTTTATTCCAGTCAAAATTTCTTTTTAATCGAACAAATGCACAATAAAAAAACCATCAGACTGCACTAAAAACTAGAACGGCCTCTGCCTGTTCCCATAGATGAATTATCTCGCCATCAGTCTCACTCGAACTGCTCCATTTCAACTGAGTATCTGGTCAATTCCAGTTGAGTGTTAGCAAATGCCTAACAACTCAGCAAAGCCATAAAATAATCAGAAAAAGATCCACAATGCTGCCATCATGATACAACAATACAATGATACAACAGTAAATGTTGCTGACAGACGCTTGACCCAGTCAACAGTCCTTCAGACAATAACAGAATGCAAACTGACTACTTTCTCTTGCAAACTAGCTTGCGCATTTCCTGGCGATAAGCCTTTGTCCTGAAGCCGTAGATGACCGTGTTCAGGATGCCGTAGAGAGGTTTGGTGATGTTCCTCAACCTCTGGGCAGGGAACTTTATCAGCCAAGGACTCACGATCCGAATGTAGGATGTGAAAAGATCAAAGAGCGAGAAAATCAGAAATATCACATAGATTATGATCAGGTATGCCGCTGCTCGCAAGCTTTGCTGCTGATTGGCTGCGAGGGCCTTCTGCCTCATTTTCATCAGCTCTTTAACGACAAAGATCAACGGAACAGCGGCTAAAGCTAGAGGCATGAAAGACGCAATGGATAGCACAGCGTTAGCCAGTGAGGCAGCCTCAGGTGAGCTGGTCGCAAAACGTACAATGATGAGATGCAAGACCAACCAGCAGAAACTGAGTACCCACATCAAGATCAGTATGACAGAGAGCTTGCTCACAAACGTCGACGACTCGTATGCCAGAGGCTTACATATACTGTAATACTGCTCTACGCTGGCGACAAGGAATATCCAATTGCTTGTATGAGTTGGCAAATGGACTAGATAAATAGTGAACGGAAATTTGGCTGTTAGCATCGAAACATAAACGTATCCCTCCAAGCAGCTGTACACCATGATGAGCAGCAGCGCCGAACCAATGTCGGCCAAACAGATGTGGATGAGGATCCACTTGTAGGGACGACCTTTCAGAGACGCCATCCTGGTCAGGATGATGAGATTAAAGATGTTGACCAGTAGGGAGATGGCATTGAGGGTAGTGATGCCGATGCCCCAGTCGTTGTAGCAGTTAATCAACTTGGCACCATTGTCACTTTCCGTCGTGGTGGTATTGTTAGACATCGCAAATCTACAAACAGAGAGTTAAAGTCAAAGACAAATTACAGATTTTCATTGAATCCGACTGCAGAATAAAAGAATTATTTCTAATTAATCTTTCATTCAATGAGAATCAGTCATGTCAGCTGTACCCACGCCGCAGCGCTTACACAAGCTGACTGAAACTAATTTAGTGTTTATGTCACCAAGCATAGCCAAATCACACAGCAACTTCACCAGCTGTTCAAACATGATGTTGCCTGTAAAATTTTGGCGTAGCTCAGGTAAAACATGTTCAAAACAACATAACATTACTGTTGTGTTTGCAACCAACCTTCCACACGTACAACTGACTATGGAATGGTAAGTTTGATTGGCCACGTCTCATTCTAAACCCAGAGATATTTCGGATTCTCTCTTCACTGCGCCAGCAGTTATCCATATTTTAATTCAGACTTTCAGCCGTCTGGGTCAGTCGTCCGGGTAAGTCGTCTGGGTCAGTAGTCGGGGTCAGTCGTCTGGGTCAGCCGTCTGGGTCAGCCGTCTGGGTCAGTCGTCTGGTGGGGAATTTTTAGGACAGGAAGCAAATGCAGGCACTGAACTGAGTTGTGAAAATGCACGCGCCAGCAATTGCGCAATAAGATTTGTTTGTCTTAGGACACAGTGGAGAGAGAATCAAAAGAGTCTAACTAGATATCAGAAAAACCTGGGTAGGAATGAAGTGATAGTTTCGATGCATCGGGGATTAGTGATTATCTGTGAAATCGATTATATCTAAGCTTAAGCATCAGACTATCTCAAGGTGATTGAGCGAATTCTACTACTTACGCTTGTGGAAAGGCCTGATCAAACGATACTGAGAGGGAAAGGAAACTGTCGGTTACTCCGCTAGTTTAGAAACCAAACTCTCCTTTCTGAAATATACATGAAGCCGTAATTTAAATATTAGTACAGATATCAAACAGTTACATTTCCCTTCGACTGTCGGAGTTATTGCTAAATAAAACCGATACTAACAATACTGGGATGAGGTTCGCAGTCACTGATAGGTTTAGATGAGCCTGAGTTAATCTGTATGAGTAGCAGACATTGGTTCTGATTACAATTGGCAATCGGCAAATAATTCTCACAATTGAAATTTCAGCTAGAATTATAGGTGGATAAGAAGTTATTTATAGCGAAGAACGCGAGACTCTTTCTTCACCTTATTAAGTAAGACAAATGACTTACATTGTCTTGTTGAAGCAGCTTCTTGCCGATGCCACCAAATCTTCACTCAGATCACCGCCGCGACCTGCCTACCCTGGATGCTGAGTCAAACTGTTTGAGCCACTTCTCCACAAAGTAGGAAGATTGATAATGAGAAAATGGATCTGATATAAACAATCACGTTTCCATTTGATATAATACTTGTTAATAATAATGCCTGGTGTGATATTATTTCGTTAAGTAGAGAGCGGTTCGTCGAACTCCAGGCTACAATAGCCGCAGTATTCTCCGTCTGGTCTATAAACTTCGATTTCAGCAAACACTCTACATTAATTGATGAAAGTTGAGAGATGATTGTGGTAGTGAAGGTGTTGAACTGCTTGCCGACAGCAGCTGGCATCCTTGCTAGAAGTGTCTCAGAGAAGAATAGCTGTCATTATGTAGCTGAAATATGCATTCTAGTCCGAGTGTCTGATAGTAAGTTAGAGTAGACTAGTGATAGCCAAGTCTATTTGGGGCAATATGGCTTGAATGCATCGGTGAAAGCACTGAGGCTTTGTTGGTGTGGGCAGAAGTATATGCAGAGTGAGAGGCATACAGAGAAGCGTCTAGATTGAGACATGGGTTAAACATATAGGTTCTCAACTAATCCATTTTAGATTTCAGGCCTCTCTTTGGTGCGTAGCTCTCTCTCTGCTCAGCTTTTCTCTGGGATCTGGGAGATTTTCCATGCAAAATGAGCATAGTTTGCTAACGGTGCCACTAGTCTCACAACACCCATTATAGCGCTAATGTCGGTAGTAATCCTGGTGCTCCCAGATATCCAAAAGCAGCAATAGCAGATCCACTTCATTCTTCTCCTCCCATCCTCTCCTTCTCTCCGCTCTCCCTCTGTCTCGCCTCTCTCCCTCTGTCTCCACCTTCCACCCTTTCTCCCTCCCTCTTCCTCCCTCTCCTTCCCACTCCCTTCTCTGTTTCCTCTCCTTATGTCTGGTGCGATATAGTGTCGTTTAGTAGAGAGTGGCTCATTGAACTTCAAGCTACAACGTCTGGTCTGCAAACTTCGATTTCAGCAAACATTCTACAGTTATTGATGAAAGTTGAGAGATGATTGTGCTAGTCAAGGTGTTGAACTGTGTGTCGACAGCTGGCATCCTTGATATAAGTGAAATGCGTCAGAGAAGAACAGTTGTCATTAGACAGTTGAAAATATGCTTTATAGTCTGAGTGTCTGATAGAAAATTAGTGCAGACTAGTGAAAGCAAAGTCTATTTGGGACGAGATGGCATGAAAATGCAATGCTGAAAGCATTGAAGTTGTATTGGTGTGTGGGCAGGAGTATATGCAGGGTGAGAGGTATACAGAGAAGCGTGTACATCAAGACAGTGTTTCAGAGCTCCAATCATTAGAACACATGGGTTCCTACAATCATGTGACTACCATGATGAATTCACTGATTGTAAGATTGGACATGCTGCTTCCGTATTGACCCGCTGTTATGTTGATCGAATGCTATAGTTTTCAGAAGAGCATTAAGCCAAGCATGTCCCAAAGCGGCATGAAGTCGCAAGCTGAGTATGATCTGTATTGTGATTGTTCCGGTTTAACCGCCCATCTGTCAACTAATGCCCCACAGGGGCATTTATTACAGATATGACTTTCTATGAATGAATAAATAAAAACTACTAGCTATAATCACAACTCCGTGAGCTAAAAAAATGAGCAACTAAGGAAAGCTATGAGAGGCTCAAATCAGACGCAGGCTTTCTCTTGCAGCGGTTCTCAGCAAGCTCTGGGCCGGCAATAAACTTGTTTCAGTTTTTAGGCCTTGGTTTGGTGTGTTAACTTTATCTTATCAATTTTTCTCGGAGATCTTGGAGAATTTTTGAAGCAAGATGACCATAGCCACCTAAGGGTGCCAGTAGTCTCACAGCACCCATTACACTGCTCTACTAAGGGCGTCAGTAGCATTCCTGGTTCTCCCTGCTGACCAACAGCAGCAACATCAAATCCACTTCCTTCTTTTCGTAGCTCCCTCTCTTTCTCTCCATTCTCCCTTTTCCTCCCTCCCACTCCCCTCTCCCCTTGCTCTCTTCCCTCACTCTAATGAATCTTGACCCTTGACCGTGAGCCCTGGGCCCTGATTGTGTCAGAACATTCATAACATCCCAAATATGTTCCTGAGTACTTCTTTGTCTTCTTAATCAACCATATTTACCATAAAACCAAAGACATGCTACAACAGGTACTGTGTACTAGTTCCGCTTACCAGCAGGGGAGGGGGAAGGGGGAAAGGGGGTCCGGCGTCCTGAAAGCCTCCATAGGATTTTGGGGCAACATACTGCTCTTTAGAGCCCTGAGAGTAACCGCAACAAAGTTTTGAGTGTACTGGACTAATGATGTTTCGGATTGGAAAAAATGCACGTCCCCGAAGTAAAAAATTAGCCCAATTTTACTTGACTATCTTGTTTGAAATAAAACGGAGCTCATACTTAAAGCGCGAGTACTACTGCTTGGTTGCGTAAGTACTACTTTGAACAGATATATTGATATATCGTGTCATATGATGAACAGATTCTAGAACACAAACATGCACACCTCGTCATACAGAAGATTTTTTAAATGAGACTTGTCTCTACATGCTTATAACTGCTGTACATGGTAGGTCCATTTATCTCGGTCCGGTAGATAATCCATTGTATTTTTCCAATTCTTATGTCTCTCTACACGTATTCATCCATAAATAATGGTCCAATACCATGAGATGTCACACATAGCACTAATTAGAGACAACAAACACCTGCGATAGCGTTACTGGTTCATTACATTAAGACTTTGCATTCATCAACTAAACTTGAGTGTCAAACTTCAAAATTCGGGACAGTTCCGCGACCAGGGAAGTATGACCACGTCCAAAGATTTCCTTCAAATTGGCTCACGGACAGAAATTCAAACGCATGAAATTCTCAACTAAAATAGAGCAACCATATCACCAGTCTGCGCTGTACTCACTGGATATTTCGGTTATTTCCTCTGCTGCGATTAAGCCGACTTTACTACGCAGTTAACATCAGCGCTCTCACACCTGATGCGCACACCGATGGGAGAGTAAGAAAGGCCAAACTTTTTTATACTTTACACTCATAATGAAAAGGGGAAGGAACACAACTCCCACTATGATTTTCTTGCATAGGATGAGAGGGATGCAAATGATATAGGCAAGGTGAAAACCTCATATATCAGTCAGGGAGATACTTTAAACATGTCATTCTTAGTACTGCTCAAATTTACAGATAGTGTATAAAACTGTAAGCAATTTTTTTATGCTTTATCTCAAATGGAGAGCTGAGGAGCGTACAATCATACTCTACAATTTGAGGGTCCAAAAATAGCAAAAAGAGCGACAGAAAATCATCACCATCATTAGTTTGCGCTATAGAAACTATACCCTTTATAACTAAGATAGGAGTTATCTTCTCCTTCATGGGATCGTCATCATTAGATTGCTGCAGTAGCTCTTCCTGAGAGGATACGAGAATCTTTATGCTTACAGAGATTAAGGATAGAGTAAGAAAAAGGTACGGAGACATGAGGAGAAGACCAAGGACAGCAGCTTCCTGAAATTTCATCCGCGGTTCACGGCCTCGACGGTGGAGGAGATGGAAAGTGAATAGTAAAGACGCACTAAAGAAAGACTGGCACAAAATTTTGGTTTTAGACCCATGCTCGGGTTGTCTTAGTGCGTTGAATATAAGTAACTATACCACCATTGTCAAATGGAGGCTAATATCATTGCCGGGTCCTTACGGCTTATATTGAGAGGGTAACTCCAAAGTTGAACAGTTCTGGGTTCATTTTCTTCTAAGAGTGTACAAAAATGGCATAGCTATACGATGAACATATCAATTTGGTGTAGGAGTCAACATGGAATTTCCAGCATATATTTCCTTTACTACAATCAAGTTATTGGTAGAAAATGGCATTGAGGATATGAGGTATTTAGCCAATCGTGTATTAAAGACAAAAGTTGGGCAATAGGCAATAACAGCAGATCGCCGTATGTGATGAGACACAAAGGTCTCATTTATGCAATCAGATACTCTGTACTGACATCAAACTCATTTGTTCAAAGTATGTCACAATTTTCTCCTCGCTTGAATGCCTCAAAATGGAGAGAAGACAATTCCAGAATGCTATGAAACCTCCTCCCCCCCTGGTACAGAGTAAGCTTCTTGCTATTACTTATCGCCCCTGCTCCTGTCAGTAGCTCAGACACTCTAGCAGACTGCATAAGTATAAGTCAAACTGTCATAGCCACTAGCTCTTCATAGATCACTTGATGCTTCAGTGGAGGGTAGAGGTCAAAGGTTAGTTTCTTACCTGTATCAGCAGAGAGCGCCCAGCTCTGAACCAGGCCATGAAGAAGAACAAATTGCGAAGACAAACAGCTTGATGAGATTCATCAATGATCCTGCCTTCATGTAGAAACCAGTGCTGAGCTGCAGTAAAGTGAGAGTAAGATGCTGGCCGCAGCATACAACCAGTCAGCCAGAAACAAGAGACAGGGTGATCATTGACTGTGGAGATGAGTGGTAAGAAAAAAGGAAGTGGATTGAGACTAAACGAGCAGGGGTGCATGTGTTGAACGGATGATACAGAGACTTTACCGGGGGCGTCTTATGGGCCAGGTACCCTCTCTCATTGATCGGTGCACTATTGACTTATCCACTCCCATAAACGGAATGTAGCAGCAGCCATCTTTGAACGGTTCCATGACTCCACTATAGAGACACACAGACAGGAGGTGATGAGGTTGACGGGAGTAAATAACAAACAATATGCAATGTAATATAATAATGAAAATATAATGAAAGATATTCTATCATACGATTACTTCGGTCTTTCATTGATGCAAGAAGAAAATACGTCTGCAGCATTGATTGATAATGATACCAATGTAAAATACAAGCGAGTATGAAAAAAACATACATATGGTTGGAAAAACTGATGCTGAGCATCTTTGAGAGTAAAGCTGTTGACCCAAGCAACCATCATAGCTTCGAACTAAAGATAGTAGAACGTCAATGAGTCTCTGCTGAAGATATAAAACATGGCGTATAGCGGCCTTAGAAAAGGTAGGAACAAGTTCTTAGAGATAAAGCCTATCGGTTCCCTATACCATCATAGAGACACCTAACAAAGCAGAGGATTGGCTGAGGAATAGGACCAAAGAATGTGTAAACCCGCCTATGATCACTTAGAACTCCCTAGGTACTTCTAATACTCACCCTATGCGGGCCTTAGGCGGCCATGAGGCAGGCCTATAAATTCATAGGCGGGCCGACTGACCTAAGAATCATTACTACCAGAGATAGAACAGGTATCTGTATCAGAGACTCTTCAACAGAAATGACAAAATAACATATGACCTCGTTCTCATATCATCATGTTAAGCGTATGGAAGCACCATGTTCGACTTGTGGAGAATGAGAAACAAAGCGGTGCTTTTTACTACTGTTAGCATTTGCTTTTTCGCTCGTGAAAGCTTGGTACCTTTTATCACAATAACTTTGCATCGTAATATCAGACAGCAGTAGTGCACCTGAAGCAGAGTGACGTGCTGAGTCCAATGTCAGTTCAGATAAAATGAATGTAGCGTCGATACCTGCGTAACTGACAGCCTATCACACGGATCGGTAGTGGCAAGATGTTCTACAAAATGCCTTTGGTTTATCAAGCTGCCTACAGCTCTATTGAGCCACAGCTTGCTCTGGCTATTGGACATATCGTCCCAGTGAGAATGCAGAGCTGATACATTGCTGCTACACGGCTTCTGTTTTGCTCATCATTAATGGTACTTTCCTTTGTCAGTAAGCCAAGTATTTCACACATGCCGAAGCAGAAATGACTCAACGGTGATTGCATAACAATATCAAATTGGGATCAAAGTACAGAGTAACTTTTATTCCATTTAGATTTCTTTTTAATCGAACGAATGCACGATACAAAAAACTGTCAGACAGTACTAGAAACTAAAAGTAAAACGGCCTCTGCCTGTTCCCATAGATGAATTATCTCGTCATCAGTCAAACTTGAACTGCTTCATTTCAAGTGAGTGTCTGGTCGATTCCAGTCGCGTGTTAGCAAAAAGATCCACAATGCTGTCATCACGATACAACAGTACAGCAATACAACAGTGAATGAACGCTTGAACCAATCAGCGGTCCTACAGACAGTAGCAGAACGCAAACTGACTACTCTCTCTTGCACACTAGCTTGCGCATTTCCTGGCGATAAGCCTTTGTCCTGAAGCCGTAGATGACAGTGTTCAGGGTGCCATAGAGAGGTTTGGTGATGTTCCTCAACCTCTGGGCAGGAAACTTCATCAGCCCAGGACTTACAATCCAAATGTAGGTTGTGACAAGATCAAGGAGCGAGAACATCAGAAATATCACATAGATTATGATCAGGTAGACCGCTGCTCGCATGCTTTGCTGCTGATTAGCTGCAAGAGCCTTCTGCCTCATTTTCATCAGCTCTTTAACGACAAGGATCAACGGAAAAGCTGCTAAAGCTAGAGGCATGAAAGAAGCGATGGATAGCACGGCGTGGGCCAGCGTTGCTGCCCTAGGTGAGCTGGTTGCAAAATGTACAATGATGAGATACATTGTAAGCCAGCAGAAACTGAGAACCCACATCAAGATCAGTATCACAGATAGCTTGCTCACAAATGTAGATGACTTGTATGCCAGAGGCTTACATATGCTGTAGTACTTTTCTATGCCAGCGATGAGGAATATCCAATTGCTTGTGTAAATAGGCAAATGGACTAGATAAATAAGGAACGGAAATTTGGCTGTCAGCATCGAAACATAAACATATCCCTCCAAGCAGCTGTACACCATGATGAGCAGCAGCGCTGAACCAATGCCGGCCACGCAGATGTGAACAAGGATCCACTTGTAGGGACGACCTTTCAGAGCCGCCATCCTGGTCAGGATGATGAGATGAAAGATGTTGACCAGTAGGGAGATGGCATTGAGGGTAGCGATGCCGATTCCCCAGTCATTGTAGCAGTTAATCGACTTGGCGCCATTGCCACCTGCTGTTGCGGTGGTATTGTTAGACATTGCAGATCTACAAACAGAGAGTTACAGTCATAGACAAATTACAGATTTTTATCAAATCGGACTGCAGAATACAAGAATCATTTCTAACTAATCTTTCATTCAATGAGAATCAGTCATGTCAGCTATGCCCACGCCGCAGTGTTTATACAAGCTGACTGAAACTCAGTCTTTATGTCACCATGCATAGCCAAATCGCACAGCAACTTCATCAGCTGTTCAAACATGATGTTGCCTGTAAAATTTTGGCGTAGCTCAGGTAAAACATGTTCCAAACAATATAACAATTACGGTCCTTTTGCAGCCAGCCTTCCACACGTACAGCCGACTAGGGAACGGTAAGTTTGATTCGCCACGTCTTATTCTAAAACCACAGATTTTTCAGATTCTACCTTCACTGCGTGCGCAGTTGCCCATAGTTTAACTCAGATTTTCTGCTTGCCGTCTGGGTTAGTCGCCTGGTAGGGAATTTTTAGGACAGAAATCAAATGAAGGCAATGAACTGAGCTGAGGAAATGCATGTACCAGCAATTGCGCAATAAGATTTGATTGGCTTAGGACACAGTGATGGGAGAATCAAAAGAGTCGAACTAGATATCAGAAATACTAATAATGCGATTGGTGAATTCTACTACTTACGCTTGTGTAAAAATCCAGTCATACGATACCGAGAGAGGGAAAGGAAACCGCCAGTTACTCCGTTGGGTTAGAAACCAAACTCTCCTTTCTAAAATATACGTGAAGCTTAAATGTTAGTACAGATATCAAACAGTTACATTTCCCTTCGACTGTCGGAGTTATTGTTAATTAAAACCAACACTACCAATACTCGGATGCGGTTTGCAGTCATTGATAAGTTTATATGAGCCCAAGTTAATCTGTACGAGTAACAGGCATTAATTCTGATTACAATTGGCAATTGGCAAATAATTCATACGATTTAAATGTCAGCTAGAATTATAGGTGGATAAGGAGTTATTTATAGCGAAGAACGCGAGATTCTTTCTTCACCTTAGTAAGTAAGACAAATGACTTACATTGTCTTGTTTAAGCAGCTTCTGGCTAAAACCACCAAATCTTCACTCAGATCACTGCTGTCTGACCGTCCACAACCTGCCTGCCCTGGATGCTGAGTCAAACCATTGGAGCCGCTTCTCCACGAAGTGAGAATATTGATAATCAGAATATGGATCTGAGATAAGCAATCACGTTTCCATTCGATATAATACTTATCTCTGGTGCGATATTGTGTCGTTTAGTAGAGAGCGGTTCATCGAACTTCAGGCTACGATAGCCGCAGCATTCTCCGTCTGGTCTGCAAACTTCTATTTCAGCAAACATTCTACATTTATTGATAAAAGTTGAGAGATGATTGTTGTAGTGAAGGTGTTGAACTGTTTGCCAACGGCTGGCACCCTTGCTAGAAGTGTCTCAGAGAAGAATGGCTGTCATTATGTATATAATATGCAATATAGTCTGAGTGTCTGATAGTAAATTAGAGAAGACTAGTGATAGCCAAGTCTATTTTGGGCACGGAGGCTTGAATGCATCGCTGAAAGCATTGAGGTTGTATCGGTGTATGGGCAGGAGTGTATGTAGGGTTAGACGCATGCACAGAAGCATGTAAATTGAGACATGGATTAAACACGTAGGTTCTCAACTAATCCATCTTAGTTTTTAGGCCTCTCTTTGGTGTGTAGCCTTCTCTCTGCTAAGCTTTTCTCTGGGATCTGGGAGATTTTCCAAGCATAATGAGCATAGCTTGCTAACGGTGCCACTAGTCTCACAACACCCATTATAGCGCTAATGTCAGCAGTAATCCTAATGCTTCCAGACATCTGAAAGCAGCAAGAGCAGATCCACTACATCCTTTTCCTCCCACCCTCTTCTTCTCTCCACTCCCCTTCTGTCTCCCCTCTCTTCCTCTGTCTCCACTTTCCACCCTTTCTCCCTCCCTCCCATCCTCTCTTCCTCCCTCTCCCTCTCCCTCTCCCTCCCTATCCCTCCCTCTCCCTCCCCCCAGTTGCCTTTCCCCCGCTCTCTTTCTTCTCTTTAATGTTCTGAGTAACTTAGTGGTGTCAACATCAACAAATCGCTTTGCAAGTAAAGAATAAAGAACTCTAGGGTTTTCGCCCCTGACCGTGAACCCTGACCCCTGACCCCTGACCGTGCCAGAACATTCATAAGCACCCCTAGTATGTTCCTGAGTGCATTGTATATTCCTGAGTACGTTTTATTTTCCATGGTACGTACTGCACAGTACGTACTGTATTGCTCAGTATGTTTTTGTCTTTTCATTTACTCATATTTACTCTCAAAAAAAAGCAGATTTTTTTCCCTCAACCGCCACCACGATTAAAGATTTCCTTCAAATTAGCTCATGGAGAGAAATACAAACTCATGAAATTCTCAGCTAAAATATAGCAACTATATCAGCAGCCTGACTGCACTCTAATCACTGGATATTTCGCGTATTTCTTCTGCTGCAGTTAAGCCTGCTTACTACGCAGTTAACATCGACATTTTCTCATCTGATGCACACGATGAGAGGGTAGAAAATGCCAAAACATTTCAGGTTTTCCTATAATGAGGATTGTAGTGAGACTAAATCTTAGCGTTTGTAGATGGAGTCCATTTAAAGAGTTGAGTAGAAATACAGTATCAATATCAATAGAACAGCATCTATACGGTCACCACCGTCGTAGGTATTCTATTGGTAATAATATGTCAACTCCTTATAGTTTTCATGATGTGATGACTCCAACAGAAAACTTTGATGGATTCTTCGGGTATATTTGAGTTCCTATCGGGATGTTAGTGAGAAGAAATGTTCGCGTCTGGGGTCCATTTAAAAATGAAGTACAAATACCTCCCTCTTGATAAAACTAGCATCTATACAGTTACCACTGTCGGAGCATTTCTGTTGATAATGAGATGATAACTCCCAAAAGTTTTCATTATGCGACGACTCTGACAAAAAACTTAGATGGATTTGTTGTGTATACTTGAGTTCCTATCGGCATTGGACATATATCTTATGTATGACATTTGTCGAAAATATGTCACATATGTAATTTGTCATGTAAACATGTCTTTATATCATGTAAAAATATGGTTTCTGACATATGTCAATATGCCTGATTTTACCTATGCTCGACATATGTCTTTTCTCTGACAAACTGGTAAACAATTGTCAACATGTAAAAGCATATATAAACATCATGTATTACATGAGATTACATCATGTATACATGTGTAGTACAGCGACCAGCTCGATATATGTTTACGTACTTTGGACACACGTAGGTCATGAT
>ERZ1740065.1696-NODE-1696-length-13406-cov-13.479739_pt1 | contig 13406 bp, 9 predicted proteins | sample MGYA00581738_ERZ1740065 | MGnify/ENA primary metagenome ERZ1740065 (study PRJEB43018, sample SAMN04849749) | marine metagenome | isolation source: floating plastic debris | place: Pacific Ocean | collected 2008-09-01 | study: EMG produced TPA metagenomics... | reverse complement strand
TTCCTTCTATTCCTTCTATTCCTTCTATTCCTATTATGCTAAAAAGATAGAAAGATTACACCTGAAGTTGTGTACCAGAATACTGCCAGGAACATGAAAATGGAAATGACCGAATTTCGATTACCAAATTATCGTTCACGGTTGAAGGTACGTTTAATGTAGGGAAGTATTTCTACTTTTTGGGTTTTTCTCACTACTGATTCTGACATTTGATCCTGCTGAAATTGGTTACAGCGGAGGTTGATCATGTGTGAACATAGCTGAGCTAACTCGTTTCAAGTGAGCTAAATGGGGGTAGACAACTCCATATCCGTAATCAGAAACATGGGATTGCACAATCTTTGAAGGAGCAGTTTCTGTCATTCAGTCACACAGGAATATAGCCACACTAACAAATGAAAAAACAGACCTATTCGTAAAATGTGTTCGCTGAACCACTTGTTGATAGTTGGAGGTGTTGGCATTTAATAAACATACTCCTACAAACGCTCCTCACATTCTAGTCGGATTGGATGTGGTCACCAGAACTTGATAATAGTGCTTGTTTATGATAGGCTGATGCCTGTGAACATACATGTAGCTAGCGTGTGGCCCACTATAGGTTCACTAATTTTTTCCATCGGTTCGTTCATGTGCTGCTGTTTTCAGGAGAGTATGACTGACCCCTAGAGTTGGTAAATACTTCAGCAGCCTAGAAACTTAATCGAACGTCTGATAATGATCAGTCTGTATGTTTCCTCCCTCTAAAATTACGGTAGAGTATGATAACATGAATCTGACAACGGCAGTTTTAGTGAGGTGAATGTAGTACTTGAGAGTGGCAGTGAGTGACAAATGATTGATTAATTGCACAATATGGGAGTAGGAGATGGCTCAGTGTTAGAGCCTGCACCTCAAGACACAAGCATTGAGAGGTTGTGGGTTCGAATCCCACTGCAGTCCTCCTGCTGTGTGCTCGTGCCACAGGTGTGCTCTGACCTGCCTAGAAACCGGGAGCAAGCTGACGCCTGATAAGGCAGCCTCGCCCTAAAGGCACTCTAATTTCTCAGTGCGCAAGTACATGAGACAGCCTTGCGACTTTACCCATAACCCTTCAAGACAGCATTACCTGGGTCTGGTATTCATCAGAGAGAGCTTTACGCAAAAATGAACCGTATTTACTTCGATCGCCAAGCTCAGGTAATGTGGCTGATGGAGAGACAATCGGGATATTGATGTCATGTAGGAACATGGCCACCTCCTTGGCCGTTTCGCTGAATATTGGACCAGCAAAACCTGTCAGAAAAAAATCGCCAATCAATTAGATCTGTTCTAATTCTCTTGTCTTCATGTCGACTTAAACGTACCGATAGTAAGAGAATCATTCGTCTGATCTTGGTGTTTGTAGAGGGAGCATTGCTGAGTCCAGATCTCCATCGATAAGCTTTGAGCTGCAGTTCTCACTGCCAAGCTATTGTTGAGACAGATCTCACCGATCTCTAGGTCTGAAGAAGTAACGGTGGCACTCATGGCTCATGAGATCTTCGCCCCCATACAGTAATAATGAAAAAACTAAAGCCAAATATCAATATTGAACAAGGAATTTAAGAGGCTCGTTCTGACAAGCGAACTCTACTAGCATCTACGATGCGTGATAGAGAAGGATGAAGTATAGATGGTGTTAGGGGGAGTCACAACAACACTAAGCTATGTTCAAACACTGGCAGGTGAAGGACGTCATGAAGTTAGGTGGGGCTAGGCTTAGTATTGTGAGTTGAGTTGCTACATTACTAGTGTAGTATCCTCATGCTGACTGCTTTTATCACAAACTTCACTGTGGCTTCAAATATCTTGCTTGTGATCATGACTCACTGACATGAGACCAGTGAATGCTCTTGATGCTATCAGAAAGAGTAGATTTCACGGCTTTTGTGAATCTCCAGATGATGATGTGCACGCACACACGCACATCCTTAATAGCCGATTTCACAATTTGAAAAGCTGATAAATGGCAATATGAATTGTCTGATGTGATCATTGTGCTAAAGTTCCATGTCATTTTGAAGAGCTTGACTGTGCGATTCTCACTTTTTGATGCTACCTGATGAAGAGTGATCAGTGAAAGATGATACATTTGCCTAGAAATCCGGGGAATCCCTCAATTTGGAACAGCTCCAACTCATCTTTTTAATGTGGTGCATTGAGTATGGAGTTTATGCCCCTGTGTATCTGACTTCTCAGCTATACTGCTCACTTCACTGCTCACTTCACTCCTCACTTCACTGCTCACTTCACTCCTCACTTCACTCCTCACTTCACTGTTGGCAAAGTGGTATGAAGTAGTCAGGACAAAAAACTGGTTGCAGCCAACTAGTGAAAGTACCTAATCTCCTTGTTTACTACAAACACCATTCAAAATGGAAATAATCTGTCGCTGATGGTTTGAAAGCTGAACCTCTGCAGGGACTCAGGTACACATGGAAGTAGCCCAGATCTGCATCTGTACTACAGATGCATGAGGCCGGTGTGCAGGTAGTAGATGCTACCTATGCAGTGAATACCCGCTACTACTCGCCCACATAGTTGATGCTTACCCAGCTTGATTCCAGGAGTAGATAGATCGGTGTCATTTTGTGCCGAGTAGAATACGTATTCTGCTGCTAGCGCCAGGTTCAGGGTCAATTCTGACAGTGAACTCTTGTCACAGATTTCTGACTCGTATGTTTCCAGTAACAGCAGCAGTCTGACTCTTGTGTTGTTGGTGGCTGGAAAATGATTGCAGCATCAGTATTGTGAATCTAGTCAGACATTGGAAGCTCACAGGTGAAATAGGATCAAATGAGGAACAAAATATCTTGTAATAGCCTTGATGCCAATGCCAATGTCAATGCCAATGCCAATGCCAAGCCCTTTGGTGGCACTTGTGTATGTCTCAATGTCTCAACACTAGCCCTCATGTGCATTGAGTTCAAGTCCTCAGACATGCGAGACAGCTCAAATGATGTTCGCATGCCTTAGATCTTGTTCATCTTGGGTGACAGAAAATCTTGATTAAGGGCATAAAGCCTGGTTTCCATATCGCTCCGCAGACGCCGCCCGATAAAACCGCAGTATGTTGCAGTGATATGGAAACCGAAAGATTGCAAGCACCACTAGTAACGCAAGCTTGCTTGCAGCTTCATGTCTACGTTGCGCGGCTGCCCCAGGTGATTCGTACGGCTGCGTGGCTGCCCCAGGTGATTTGTACGGCTGCGCTCCGCCGGTGGCTATATGGAAACCAGGCTTGACTATTATTATCATTGTTGTACTGGCTGCCAAGAAAACGTCACAGCTCTTTTATATAATAAAGCCACACTTATTTTATCTATGTGCACTGAATATCTTTGTATGCTGTTGACTAAGCGCATTGCCTGTGCATCTACTATAATAGGTATACGACAATTAGCTCTAAATTTAGTTCACAAGCTATCTTTTTATTCCCTAAAAGCTCTGAACTTGCTTCTTGTGTTCGATGGATGAGTCATAATTTTCAAAAGTCTTTGTCTGCGCATTTGAAGTCGTTGAAGTGTTTTCTGTTTGCTTTTCCTTAGATCACAGTGAAGTATCAAGTAATTGACACTGAAGTGTGAAGTGAAGTCGGAATATAAATCTCTGGAGGTTATTGTTGTACACAAGATAGAGCAGTATGTAAGTAGATATCGACGACACCGGTGAAAGTCATGTGAGCACAAAGGCCGAGCCGTTGACCCTTGACCCAGCCATATTAGCAGTTCATGCAGTATTGAGTTGCCTGCCATGGTCTGAAACCAATCTTTTCACCGCAGCACAGTTACTTGAGATATGGATGTGTGCCTACTATCGGACATTTATCAATATCATATGTCTCATAAAGGAAGTCTGCCAGAACGATCGATCCATAGGTGGCGGTCAGAAGTCTAGCCTAGTGCATACTTCATCGATGAATTGTGGGAGAAGGAAGTCTTCAGAAGCCATTATAACTACAACTCCTACGCCGATCATAAAAGCGTCTAACTGATGATGGGAATGTGACTTGGGTGAAGTTTCCAGCTCTGTCTATGGATGATGTAATGTTCTAAATATGAGTCTTGGAAGAGGTTTGAGAAGGTTCTCATACATATCAGTGTTTCATTTGATACGGTTTGTTTGATTGGAAATGAAAGCTCAAGCTAACTTCCTTGTGCTCCTTTTTACATCTGCTTTCATATACTTGTGATGCTCCTAGAAGGGTGGCACCTGCGCACACCTATTAGTCCTGAGGGTTGTTTTCTAAGTCATCAGTATCAATGCCCTCTCGCTAGACCAGCTTTGGTTCCCGTTCTAATAGTTCTATATATCTCTTTTTCTCAATTTCTATCAGCTATAGGAATAGCATGATGACTAGAAGCGCAATTATACATAGTCCTGAATTTGGAATGATGCTCAGATATCTCACCTTGGCAGTCGCCTTCTTCTGCAGACACACCGTTGCTGGACAGCAGCACTGCAATGATCACCAGTAGGTGCTTGATACCATCCATACTCAGATTGTGTGTAGCACTCGCCATCCTACAACCCCTCAGGATGTCCTCTTTGACAGCGACGTGTGCTCTCTCTATCTTGTGTCAGTGAATCAGTTGAGCACTTGGTATCTTCGGAACTTACTTAGTAGGACCATCTATCTATGCCCATCCAGCTCTAAAATATCACTTTGTTAACCTATGAGAGGCGAGCGAGCACTGCTATGTAGCTCCGCACATTCAAATACATGTAAAATGTGATGAAACAGGAAGTTATTCTACAATCGATGCTTTACTTAACACAGGTTTCTTCAATACACCTAAGCCATACATCTAGTCATACCTCTAGCCCATTGATATCCATTTATACCCATAGAGGTGTAAAGAAAATGATTATTTATATATTGCTCTATATTTACCTACGTATGTCGAGGGTAACAATATCAAGCTAGCGTCAGTAGAAGCCACCTAATCAAGATGGCGGTACATATGAACAATAATAGCATCGATGTTAGAAAAAAGCGTGCCTGTATGCCCCAATTCTTCCTCTGTACAAAGAAGGACCTGAACCTTGATACGCAATGTGACAACTAAAGCTTATCAACAGCCTAAAACCAGTACTTTTTTAGTACTAACATCAGCGTAAAGCCAGCGGGCCCATCGACAGGGAAGTAAAAACTGCTACAGATTTTTATGCGCTACGAATTCCTATTGCATAAAAATGTATAAATATTCTGTCTTTGCACTGAATACCGCCCGATGATGTGGCCCACATTCGGTAAGAGCAGAGTGAACTAAATTCCTCTCTGTCTTACTTCACTGATAAACCAAGCAGTGCTCAACTACTTCGAAACCTTGAATTACTATGCTAGCAGGTAATGATCATGTGTTGGGCAATGTCAACTGCCGGGGACTGGACGGACCCTCATGACTCACAAATGGTTCCTGGCTGTGGACTTGAATATGTGGCGTTATGGATTGCTTGAACATCCGCAGCTGTGATCTACTACATGGTTATGGATGAACTCCTCCCTGGTCATTTTAGACAGTGTCTAGCGCTGCGTTATGGACAGTGTGGCCTTTATCACATGATTGATACAATTCTCTCCCCATTAATTCGGGTAAATGGCGTGTCCAAAAACCTCTAATGACGATGTAATATGTTTATGCTCAGTAGTATACCATTTATTACTTGTGACATATCTTGTGACATATCTTGTGACATATCTTGTGACATATCTTGTGACGTGTAAATTATAGGAGCATTTGTCAGACTGTAAAACAATAATACCATATGCTGTAGAACCGGATTTGATAGCAACACAAATGTTAGCATCCTCATGAAAATGGGCTGGAAATAAAAATAATAGCGATCTAATGATAGCGATCCCATAAATGGGAGAACAACTCCCATCATACCTGTCAACCTGTCAGGCTGAAAATACTGGAGATTCCGTTTTTCCGAACTTTGAGAAGCCATAGCTCAAAACCCCTACCCCCTACAGCTAGGATTCTGTCATATTTGAGTTCAGCTCAGCAAGATCTAACTGGTGAGCCACATGAGAACATTAGAAAACCATTAACAGCAATTTCGACCCTAAATTCTGGCACCTAAAATACAGGAGTCTCCCGGGAAATACGGGAGACTTGACAGATATGACTCCCATATAAGGTATGATGGGTATATTTTCTATAGCAAATTCCAATGATAGCGATCATTTTTCGTCGCTATTTTCGCGGCTGTTAGACCGTCGCTATCAAATCCGGTTCTACAGCACCCAAATGGGTGTCATAGGAATAGTAGTGGTGTTTTGTCTTGTTTTGCCAATACTGCTAAAGCCAAGAAATGTGTGGACAATTGTAAGCTCTATCCATCGAATGGCGTAATGGTATAGAGTGGTATTTATATGACATAACACATCCTGGTGTACTACTAGATGTGTATTGTATAACAACAAATAGGCAATAAGACCACATGATCAGGTTGCAGTTTTGGCTGATTCATCATCTACAAGAGCTGTCAAAGATAGGCAAGTTTCTCGGTTTCTGATTTTGTGATTCTCGGACACGTCATTAACTTTTTAGACATTTCTATTGCTTCCCCTAGTTCTACTGATGTCAGTGCTGGATTGTAGCGAATGCTCAGGTATGTCTTACCTCCCAGGTATCAGTGTTTCAGAGTAGGGTGTCTGACTGGACTCCTGAACCACTGCTGTATCCCTATTCCAGACAGGGCAGCTTCTGCTGTGTCTATCTCTTCAATTGTTGTTTTTTTAAATCAGTTGCGATGTGATGTCGTGGTCATCCGCTGAGTACTTAAGCACTCATCAGCATCATACTACCATATTACTCGCGCTATCTGCACACAATAGATAAATATTTTATTCTCTCTCTTTAAACATTTGATTTCTCAACATTTCAAAGTGAATGTTAAAGTGTTGAGGTCGCGAGGCTGCCTCATGTGCTTGCACACCGAGAAATAACGTGCCTTAAGGGCAATGCTGCCATATACGGTGCCAGGTTGCTCTCGGTTTCTAGGCAGGTCGAAGCACACCTGTGGCACGAGGGCCCAGCAGGAGGACTCAGTGGGATTTGAACCAACAACCTCTCAATACCTGCGTGTCTAGAGGTGCAGAATCTACCGCTGAGCCATCTCCTATTCCTAGCTTGGCTTAAAGTAAAATTCAAACATACAGCACATACTTGATCAGGTGTTCACATTAGTGAGCTGACAACTCCTTTGCACAGACACACGAATGCAATGGAACACCCTATCTGAGGTAAGACAGCACTTCTACCAGCTATGACATATGCAGCAGTATTCTTTCCTGGTTCTATTTCTGAACTTGTAAGGCAGTAATAAGTGGCATTTCATTGATTCGGTAGGAATGTTGGAAATAGAATGATTGCAGCAGGCCTGAGTATAAGGAGCATAAAGCCGGCCCACAAGTTCAACACGAGTAGAAAGTAGTTGAAAAGTAACCAAACAAAATCAAACCACCACTTCAGAATCTCGTCCTAGAGCAAGGTTACTCAAAGATAGCGTAGATTCTTGGCTCTCAATTTCATGATTGTCGGACGTTGTGCTGACAGGTATATCAGATCTATTCGTACTCGATGTCTTTGTTCTGCTATCACTAGTGCTACTAGTGTCTGTACTGGGTCCCGGTTGTTTCGGTAGAAGTCTCATTGCTGTGTACGGATCGAATGTCAGGACCAATTCGTAATCGTCCATCTGTCCACCAGTTCTGGTTGTTGCCTGAACTCCATTAGAGGGAGTTTTGATGTTTTGCTGCGGTATTGGATTTTTAGACTGTGAGCTGCTGCCGAGTTGAATGTCATGAAGTGGTATATACCCATCCTCACTCCCCACCAATGGTGGATTCGGGAGAATTCGGTTGGTGGTAGTGCCTGCAATATGCATAATACTGGTAAGTGCATATCAGTATTCTTGTGTGCAAGAATCTTGAAAATTAGGATGTAGACCTACCATTGGATGATAAAGTGTCCTTAGTTGTCATCTTCTTCATTGCACCTATGAAATCACGAATAGAGAGGAGGTGAGATTTTAATTCTATGTCGGTCTGTACATCTGTAGGCTGAAGCAATAATTTACTTCAATGATCACAAATGCAACAAGTACAATTGGTAGTAGTCGAATAAATTATTCAACTCTGTTTGGGGATTGTCCTCTCTCGAACCTAGGAAACCAAGGGGTGGCACTGATTTCCTCAGTGGCCCACGTCTTACTCACAAGACCTAAATGTGAGAACTGTTCTACTTTCAAAACTATTGATTGCCATTGGGTCCAATTGACTCCAACCACAATTGCTCAAACTCAACGCTTCAACAGCATTTCACAGAAAATTACGACTCTGAAAATTCTGAAATTGTGGGAAGGAGAGATTTTTATCTCACGCTGCTATGAACAAAGTGACCAATGTAACAATTTAATTGATCATTTGGCTAGTAAAGCTATTCAGCTCACCGGTGGATTGTTGTTTCTGTATTTCTGTGACTCTGTTCATCACGTTTCGGATGATTCTTTGACTCCAGAGGAATGAGACAGTTGAGCACAAGAAAAATGTCAGCACGATTACCAGTATGGTTATGACAAGACAGGTGAGGGTGTAATGGTCATCATGCTCTTCATGTGTTGATGTTTTATTCGCAGGCAGATTCAGGCAGCTACAAGGCTGACACTCTTCATCCACCATTACCCATGGCCTGCCTCCTTTATAAAAGATTGGTTCGCTTTCCCCTTTTATCAGCTGTCCATTCTCCATGCTATAGACTTCTTTGTAGTCCATATTCCTTCCGTTGTGTACAATGTTCTTCACTATAAAGTTTGCCTTACCATCTCCATTTTCATTTAGTGGCTGATAATCTCTTTTTCTGGACCAGAACTGTCGTGGAATTTCTACTTTCTTAAGTAATTCGAAGAAACGCTCCCGGTTTTCTGCTATTCCAAACATTTCCTTGCACATTGCCTGTGTAGAACTGGAGCCGAGGCAGTTGAGTTCATCTTGCAAGTCTCGGACAGCATACGCAACTTTCAATGCTGCTATGACCATGTTTTTACTGTAAGTGTCAGCGGTCAGCAAGTTTGAGGAGTGGGAGCTGGCGCTATTGTATAAACGCTCACTGAGGTCACACTGTGTGTCGCTACTGGAGGTGTAGCTTCCTTGGATGAAGCAATGGAAATGTTCCTGCCAATACTGCATAAACAGCGGGTTGTCAAAATTGTTTTCTGGGGTTTGGCGACCTAGATACTGCTTGAAGTAGTCAATTCCTTTTTCCTTGTCAATCCAAGTGATATTTTTATCGCTGTATGAAACGGTGAGAGACCCGTTGACTACGTTTACTGTTCCATCGATGAAGTCTCTTAATGACCCCCAGGTATCGCTGGCTATGAAGAAATGACCTCTTGGGCTCCAGTAGTTGACACGAGTCTGCAGTTTGCTCAAGAAACCAGGTATGGAGTTACGATCGACGAAAAGGAGGATTGCCAATGGCAGTTCATTGTTCCGTGACTTCTGGTCAAGCTGCCGCGCGACTCTGTCTACAGAGTCTGTGTCTCTGCTGAAGCTCGCAGTGTATGACACGCAAACGTTCATCTCTCTTGCTTGATCCATGATTAGCTTGCCACCGTTCTGTCCATACGCAGAGTCCCACTGATACACGAGTCCGACCTTCTTGAGACCGATTTCCTTGGTTATTTGGAGCATGAGTTTCACTTGCTCGTCGTCTGGAGGCGTGACTCTGAGGAACTTAGGATATCTCATACGATCATTGAGCCATGTGGTACTGCCACCATACGAAAGCTGTGGAACATCAAACAGTCCGAGATAGTTCTGTAGCACTAAGGAAATGTCACTGGTGGGATCGCCCAGAAATACTACGAAATAACTTATCGGCACGCGCTTAAAGCTGCCGTCTGCTGTGGTCAAAATGGCATTGGTTGATGAATTGAACATGGTGCTGAGTGTGATATGTGTCTCTAGTTTTGAGTAGCAAGTGTCCATGAATAAGGTACTGAAGTCTATGCTGGTCAGTAGCTTGATTCTTTCGACTGCAAAGTAGAAGGTTTCCATGTACATGAATCCGTTGGGGTTAATCGAGCCTGCGCTGCAGCTGTCTCCGTTTTCGTTGCTGCTGACTGCTCCTGAACCAGCTATGATGTAGGGTGACGCTCCTTCTCTGAATATGTACTTCCTCCTTTGATCTCTACATATCGAGCATCCATGAGTGCAGTGTGAAGTCAAGGCCTCTTGACGCAGAAGTGACAGCTTTGTGTAGTTCCATCCAGCACCCGTTCGGTTTCCGGCTTCATCGAAGTACTGACCGACCTGAAACATAACTATCAGTTGAGCAGCTGGAAAGCTCCTGACCAATCAGGAGACAGCAAGCAACAAATCTCACCTCTACATATTCTCCATGCCCAGATGACGATGTCAAACGCAACACACTCAGTCTGTACATCGACTTTGAACCCATCCTTATTTCACCATCACTGTCAAATCTTACAGATGCCATGTAGTCATCAATGCGGGTTTGAATAGAGGCCGCATAGAGGTTTCCGAGTAGATGTTCATAGAGTTCATCGCTTGACATCAGTTCCTCACATAAACCGGAACTGTTTCCACACAACTGCTGATGAGCCTGTTGGAACGACGACAGTAACGCTACCGTAGCATCGATCATTGCTCTGCTGCCATCCAACATCTGAATCAGGCTGTCTTCGGAGCAATCTGTCATGTCTCTACAACTGTCCTTGAACTTGATGAGAATGTGATCCAATTCAGATGCAGATGCTTTGCGCTCCAACTGTTGGAGCCTGCTCCTTTTGTATTCGATGAAGGAACTGAGACCTGCCTGCTCGTATGTATTAGAAATCACTACCATACGAATTCTCTTGTCTGCACCGTTTTGATTACTAAGTTGACTCAAGTCGAGCAGCTCTGGTGACTCTCCTACACCCTCAGAGGCCAGGAAGAATTTTTCTTGGTCTTCATTTCTCTCTGCAAGTCTTGAAATGATGTTGTATGCTGGAAATAGGAGCACAGTAACCATGAACTGGATGACAGACAAAAACTTCTTCGCCTTTCTCAACTTCATGAACTGAAGCCTTTTCATGTTCGGTATGAAAAGTAACCACAGTTTTGGGAACGGCAAGACAGTTGTTCATGTGAGCTTCCATTGCTCCTACAGCTCTACTTCCTTATATCAGAGCAATAAAAATATTTCCTTGACTGTCTACCGAGAACTAACGGACCTCTCATTATCAAACTATTGCCAAGAGGGAGGCGAAGAAAGAGACTGTCTCGGCGTAGAGTTATGGACTCCAGCCAGAGTCGGTTTGGAGAGGAGCATATTTAGGCCAAACATAGAGTAAGCAAAGTCAGCCAATCTAAGCTCTTGTCAAGTGGATTTGTATGAATTGCACGACTAAAAACATGATCTATGTTACAGCTGAATTCACTCGTAACAATGTTCAGCTACAGTCATAATATGTTAAAGAGATACTTAGAACCTTTTTGGAGTTACCTTCTTGTGTATGCGAGAAAAGAAAGACTCCTTGCGCATCATCTTGAATGATGTCCTGGGCTATTTTTGTAAAATCCTGTTGGCCAGCATTGACCGGGATTGGTTTTAGAGTAGAGAAGCAGATGCCATGTTTCTTTCCCTCAGATATCAGGAGTTGTTTTCCATCTCTACCATATTCATCATCAGAGTGGACAAGCATTGCATAAGTCCAGTTCATCTCTTTGGCCACTTCAACCATTGCCTGGATAGGGTTATAGGAAGCTTGATGAGCAGTCTTTGGGATATAGAGGCTATTGAGCCTAATGAACTAGAGTGGTGTTGGTGGGTAGCTATATGTATGTCGAGCTGTGCATGATGAAGTCTGTCAACCAGTTTACACTCCACTGCGCTGATAGTAAATGAGTCATCAATCAGTCTATTCTAGAGCAAGGCTTTTTGCATGATTTCGTTTCTTCATAAAATTTTCAAACATCCTGTGAACTTGAGCTTACGGTCATAGTGCTTTGGAGTAATTATCTAACAGCTTGCTGAGGGGGGTTGGGGTTGGGGTGATGTTATTGCCAGGAAGTCTGCAGCCACCAATGCCACCAATGTAACAAACTTTAGGGTACTACCTAGATTCTGTAGTGGACTGTTTGCTCTCATCTGCATCCAGACTGACATTCACAAGTAAAGGCTGAAACAGACGAGTGCGCTTTTGCCTGCGTTGTGTAAAAGTTTACGCTACGCTACACTAGCGCGGCTCTACGCCCCCAACACATTGCATGCAGTGTGTTTTTGCTCCACGCTGTGTGTGATTGGTTGACTCCGGTTTCCCAGAGTTCATAGCGATGAAAATGGCGATCCCTGATTGGCTCAAATATATTCCATAGCCATCTGTTTGAAAAAAAACCGCTAGAGTTCATGCGGCGGTAATGACACACGCCTCACGCCTCGAAAAACGCACTCGCCTGTTTCTGTTTCTTTTTCTTCTTTGTTCTGGAGTCAAGCCTGTGACACCACAGATGCTGTTACTGCTATTATGCCGTCCTCATAGCTGGTGGTGATACGGTCATTAGCTCACTACAGCAGTATTGCTTATAAAGGCGCAAAAGTTAGGGGAAATACTGTTTGTTTCTTCTAACTATTGCATAGAGCTACTCTGAAATGGAGTATTGTTTGTGAACCACTAAAAGTGGGCAATAATAAAAAAATTAGACACGAAAAATTCATGTGGTACGTTATTGAAAGCAGCAACAGACATCGCAAATTATATGGACATCAGAGGAGAGGAAAATGAACTTACCTTAGCTTGACTCTCATCTGATGCAATTGTCCTGAAGAGAGAGCCATATTTACTGTGATTATTTAATTGTGCCCATGTGGCCGATGGTGAAATGATTGGAATTTTCTTGTGATGTAAGATACTGGCTGCTGGCTCCACGTTAGAGCTGTAGCTTGGTCCCACAAAACCTAGAGAACATTAGTTTCTTTCTTTATTATACGACTCTTCTTCATCTCAGCATATGCCTCTGCTCACCATCCGAAGAAATGGACAAGAAAATAGATGAGGTGCAGGTGAAAATTCAGGTCATGCATATCACTGCTTGCCTTCAGTTTTAACTAAAAAACGTGCGTACTTTATAAGACATTTTTTACATATTGTGGTACAGGTTGTACTGCTCGATAATTACCAGCAGATCTGGTGAAATGGTATGGATTTTCATTTCATTTTGGTCAGGCATCCAGGAGAAGCCTCTGAATAGCCTGTAAATAGTTCTACTCAACTATCCAGATATCCAGATATCCAGATATCCAGCTATCCAGCTATCCAGATATCCAGATATCCAGATATCCAGATATCCAGATATCCAGATATCCAGA
>ERZ1740065.1695-NODE-1695-length-13410-cov-11.517185_pt1 | contig 13410 bp, 10 predicted proteins | sample MGYA00581738_ERZ1740065 | MGnify/ENA primary metagenome ERZ1740065 (study PRJEB43018, sample SAMN04849749) | marine metagenome | isolation source: floating plastic debris | place: Pacific Ocean | collected 2008-09-01 | study: EMG produced TPA metagenomics... | reverse complement strand
CCTCCCCCCCCCCCCCCCCCCAGGACGCAGTTGTGGTTGGTTATGGTCCTCAGGTTATTGTTATCGATGCTGTGGTACCTGTATTCACTTTTGTATTGCCTGCCACACGATCTCATGTACTGGTTAAAAAACCAAATATGTGAGCCACAATAGCGAGTGAGGAGTTATCTTCTCTTTACCCACCAATTGATACACTGACTGGTTATAGATTTGGGTCATTGTTTGTTACTAGATACCAGACAGCATGCCGCCAACATCAACTGATGAGTCTGACAAATGGTGGAGAGCTTTCTCTCAGTCTCTGAAGAAATGGTGAGACAGTCTTACCTCTACTCTGTCACACGTCTATCACACACGGTGTAGTTCATCACATGGGGTTGTTTAGTCTGTCATACACGGATCAGTGTGCTGCCATAGGTGTAGAACGCTATGGTACAGTTAGTACAGGCGGCTCCCTGGCCAGACGGTTTTTCTTCTGCCCAAGTAATTGTTTCCAGCACAATACTAGCTTGTGGCTGGACTCTGTATTCCATTAATAGATGTGTGGGACTTTTGATCTCGTTTGATTTCATTTTGGAATTTGTCTTTGCATTATTATTCATTTTCAAGAGAAATAGAAATAATGTAGTCATTACAACCAAATGATCGGAAACCTTCTCTATTGGTTTAGTAGGAAATTATGAAATTGCAAACAGTACTAAGTTTAAGTGAGAAATTGTTTTTTATTGTCACGTCATGTGACCGTGTCATGTGACCACTATGTGATTTGACATCACGAGGAATACTGAGATCATTAGGTAATTGGTGATCACAGCCACTTGATGCACAGGAAATGAGGCCGCTCGATATTCTTAGATTGTTTTGTTTCGAGCTGATTTTTGTTTTCATAAATATTTTGCATCGATATTCTGAGTTATGTACTGTAACTTTTTATTGTAGTGATGTCAAATACACGACTGAGGTATTCCCAGCCGGTACGGACAGCAGATACATACGTCAGGTAAGTATCTCTAATCCTGCAGTCTATTACTGCAGTGCGTTGCTAGGCAACTCACCCCTGGAAATCCAGGCACTACACAGCTGCTGATAGTATAATTATTTAAGCATTGATGTATTTTAGGTGGGTGTGCCAGCTCTTGGATTCTCTCCGATGAATAGAACCCCCATCCTCCTTCACGATCACAACGAATATCTGAATGAGAAGGTTTTCCTGGACGGAATCCCGATATTTGTGGAGATAATCAAGTCATTGGGCTCAGTAGTAGAGTAACATAGCTCCGTAGAGCGCTGTATCTTTGTATGTGCGATATTTAGCCCACTAGGAGATATAATGCAGTCCTCATGCTGTGGTGAGGGTATTTTTGTTGTCATGGACTAACTCATAACAAATACAGATGCTATCACTCTCCAGTCACTAGTGGATGGACATGAATTGGTGCATACCTCGCACCATAAGACACTGGAACTGATCCTTGATGGCCCGTGAAGGTTTACCATGTGGTTGACTACTTTGGGATTCCATGTGATGAGAGTACACCTTGTATTTATGGACACACTTGCCTAGTGGACCATTGAGCAGCAGTTATTCATCAGGGTGTAATCAACAACATTCTCACTAGTCTTACCAGGAACCACTGGTCATCAAAAACAAGCTTTGACAGCTCTTGTGCCCATCTCAGCCAGAGAAGTACAACACTGCTCTGCCACCAGTGATTCACAGATTTATTTTGGAGTTGTGCTCTCACTACTGAGGACGTCTCCCGATTGCTCCGCCCATAGAGTTTTCTTGCAGAAACTTCTGACCAATGGCAGAGCAGTATCAAGTGAAAAATCGCGCTATATTCTTCTACCTAGCAGCACTAGTGCTGCAGCTGCCACTGCCACACAGCTCGTTTGTTCATGTCACTCACGTTGCCGGGTAAGTAATGGCTAAAAGACTGCTGTGTAGATCGTTAGATAGCTAAGAAATGATATCTCGGCACCTGAATTACTTGAGTTGACATATAAGCTGCAACCAACATCGTATTTCGTTGCCTGCAGGTGTCAACGTCAGATAAGCTCTTCTCATTTAGATAGAAAGATGGATGCCGAAGAAAACCGATCCGTGACCGTTTTCAGGGATTATCTGCGCGTAAAATCAGTCCAGCCTGACCCCGACTACGGTAAGTAAGGTTCTATAATACATGTATATCCTTGCTTATTACGCGGTTACCTTGTATTGAATACGTGATTGGCTCTTCTCAGGAGCGGTTGTCAAGTTCCTAGAAGATTACGCTCAACGCAATGGCTTCCAGTGTAGAGTCTATTAGGTATGACCTGTATCACAATAGTATATAGATGCTCAAGTAACTCTTGTTCTCTCTTTGCCAGTAGTCACCGTCCTAGCTGCCTCCACCTGCTTTGTACCTGTCTCCGCCTGCTCTCTACCTATCCATACCCTACTACTAATCTCTCTTATCTCATCGCTATTCTCTCTTGCTAGCTTATGTTTATGTCTCCCTGCATATTTCTTATTTTCTCCTACTTCACATAATCAATACAAATTCTTACTGCAGGTTGCCCCCAATCGACCTATCATCATAATGACTGTCGAAGGAAAGAATCCTGCCATTCCCACAATCCTCCTCAATTCGCACACAGACGTTGTGCCTGTGTTTCCTGTACGTACAGTATCTACTCTAGCTAGTGTACCAATAGGGAGAGGCTAAGTTTTCTGATTTCCTTTTGCAGGAATTCTGGGATCATGACCCATTTGCAGCTGTGAAGACTGAAGATGGAAATATCTATGCCAGAGGATCCCAGGTCTTCCATTGACCTCTCCCCCATCGACTGACTGTAGACTGTAGATCTCTAAGTCTATTTCACGCTCTGTTTTAGGATATGAAATGTGTTGGAATTCAGCACTTGGAGGCGATGCGTGAACTGAGGGAGCAAGGAGTACAGCTGCAGAGAACAGTCCACCTGTCGTTTGTACCAGATGAGGAGATACGAGGTTGAATATTACCACGATATGGTTTCTGTCTTCCCTCCGTCCCTCTCTCACCCTCCTTCGCTCTTGCTCCCTCACCCTCCTCGCTCCCTCACTCCCTCCCTTGCTGTCGCTCCCTCATCCTCACTTGCTCCCTCCCTCACCCTTGCTCCCTCGCTTGCTCCCTCCCTCACCTTCGCTCACCCTCGCTCCCTCCCTCACCCTCGCTCTCTCCCTCACCCTCGCTCCCTCTCTCGCTCTCCATTATTTGCTACGTGACCCACAGGTGAACTCGGGATGAAGTTGTGGATGCTGTCAGAAGATTTCAAGTCGATGAATGTTGGGTTTGTGCTGGACGAGGGACTGGCCAACCCGGGAGAGGAGATGAGAGTTTTCTACTCGGAGAGGCTCTGTAGATGTAAGACCTTGTAGTACTACTGACCTAATTATCTGAGATTCTGCTGCGTTTAGGGTTTTGATTGGTTGAATTCTAGTGCCTGGTTTGGTTTTCCAGGAAGTGGAGGAGGAGTGGTTGGTTGCAGTAAGTTGTGACATGGATACGTCTGCTGTTTGATTGCAGGGGTCGATATCACTGCCAAAGGCAACCCAGGCCATGGCTCGGGATTCATACAGGATACAGCCATCTACAAACTGGTGGGTTGGGGAGGGGGTGACTGTAAGCTTGGAACTCGTGCTATGTAAATCTCTCTTACTGTAACACTAAACTGAAATATCTGAGTACGATGATTTTATACCGCTGTAAAAAACCCGTGAAATCAAGCTGTTCTCATTGGTTGATACCCACCATGGTATCTGGCCATTCATTGGTTGATACCCACCATAGTATCTGGCCATTCATTGACAATGTCGACTCGGAAATGGAAGATTTCTGATTGGTCAAATGGTTGCAGAATGCTTCGAATGAACCTTGTCTCATGGGTTCCTACTTATGTAATATAGTGCGAGTTCCAGCTTGTACTGTAGAGTAGGGGGGGGGACAGGATAGAACACACCCAGGATTCTCTTGGCCTGCTGAGGCTGATATTCCAGCCAGCAAGGGACTGTTGCCCCTATGATATCATAGAGGCAGTGAATCATTACGACATCTGGCCCTGGATGGTCACAGAAGTGTATCAGCTGTACTGCTGTTAATAATTATATGAAATATTAATCTTTCAGCACAAGATAATCGGAAAGCTGCTGGAGCTGCGTGATCAGGAAGAGGCAAAGTAAGATTGTAATCAGTGTCCACTAGTAGCGATGCCGTACTATTTAACACTCGTTATAAACTCTGACAGGTTGAAGGCTAACCCGAGCCTGACTGTGGGAGACGTATCGACGGTCAACATCACCACAATACAGGTAATGTCTGGTGACATTGTGGTGTCCTTGAGTGAGGCAATAAAGATAATTTTGATTGGTGTAGATGTCGTTTGACGCGTTGAAATATTGAGATGGTAGCATCAGATACGCAAAATCTGCTGCAGACATCGGTTGACTGTAATGTTTTCCCAATGGGGGAAATCTTTGGACTTACCTGCCACATCGTGTTAGCCATATAAGGAATGCCACATCGTGTTAGCCATATAAAGAATTTAGTGGGATTGATTTCTAACTGCACTTAGTTGACAGTTGAGTTTCGTTATTATCACAGGGAGGAGTGCAGAAGAATGTCGTACCGGCGGAGATATCGATCGGCGTCGACTATCGTGTGACTGTCTCAAACAAGGACGCCATCGATGCGCAGATAGAGAACTGGTGTCAGGAATGTGACGTTGAGCTCTCGTTTGAGCAGGTTAGATTCTGACTGCCTCCACTACGGTCCCTCTACGTCTGTGTGTGTCTGCCTCATCCTGACCAATCAGCTGACTCTGTCTGTTCTCATGTTTAGAAGCAGATAGAGTGTGGAGTCACTTCTACAGACGACAGCGACAAGTGGTGGAAGGCATTTTCTTCAGCACTCGATGAATGGTAACTCCTACTAACCATGTTGCGATATTTACTTGTATCTTGGCTGATATAGTGTCAGAGAGCATGGTCAGCACTCTCCGATTGGGCCATTCTACTGATGGGGAGTCTAGATGAGAAATGTCCAGTGCCACATGAGCATAAAGCAAAAAATTGAAAGCATAGAGAATCAACCAGACTAAACAAACAGACCAAACAAACAGACCAAACAAGTGCCGAATACTCAGCAACTGAGATTGACTCAGCAGCCGCTTGATCTGATTGGTTGACAGCCTGGGTGATCCAGGCCCCATTGCCCCAGCAATCTCAACTATTTAGGGGTCGGCTGGTCCCATACTTGCAGCTGGCTGTCCCATTCCTTCATTGACCTCAAGGCCTATCTGTAAACAGAATCAGAGATCATCTGTAAACAGAATCAGAGACCATAGTTGTTACTGATCTCTGACAGAATGCTTGATGAAATCTTTTCTCATGAGTTCGGCAGGTCCCTGGTTAGCTGAGTAGTCTGATTAGCTACTGTTTACTGTCACAGAGTTGTGCTCATTCCATCGGTTGTTATCTGCTGTAGTATGTATTGTCTGTTACAGCAATGTCAAGTACACCAAGGAAGTATTCCCGGCAGCGACAGACAGCAGATATCTGAGACACGTAAGGCTCATCCACAGCTTCACTCACTCCATCGTCGTTTCCTCACTTCCTTACTCTCTGTACGCTGCGTTTAGATTGGTCTCCCGGCTCTCGGCTTCTCTCCAATGAACGCCACCCCTGTTCTGCTTCATGACCACAACGAGTACCTGAACGAAAAGGTTTTCCTGGCAGGAATCCCTATATTCATGGCTATTATTAAATCCCTGGGATGTGTCGCTGAGTAAGCCATGAAGTCAATAAATCTCCTACGATAGGATCAGTATATTCCTGTACTTGTCATATATGCTACTATGAAACTGACTATAACAGGCTAGGACAATAGAGCTTGATCTATACAGGAGATGACAACTCCCCAATGATAGAAGAACCAAACTAGTCCTGGCATGCCAGTAGCCTAGACACTCATCTATACAAGGGACATAGAGCTATACCAGCTATGTGAAAGCTATACCAGCTACATGAAAGGTATACCGGCTACATGAGAGCTATACCAGCTACGTGAGAGCTATACCAGCTATGTGAAAGCTATGGAAGCCATACCTCAGCTTTACATATTTCACTGACCCATATAACCATAACGCACATACATGGACACACCTGAATCAAGACTAGATGGCATCAGTTGCGTCTTCATATACAATACATTGTATGAACCAGAAGCTACACCTAGCAGCATTATATTTGCATAAAAATAAATACTTTCCTGTCAATAGCGTCATACCGTGGAATTATAAAAAAATCAATTCTGCATACACTATTGGAATGTTAGATAGAAAACCTGTGCGCAAAATATCCAGCTGTCTGACCATGATTCCTAGTATCTTAATAATCTCTACTGGCTTATTGCTCTTACATAACAGTAACTGATACAAGTGTCCTTCAATAATTGCCTATAATATAACCATGAGTAGACAACTCCTATAATGTGAATCGAGTGATTTCTCTACAACTTAGATACATAATTTGAAGGGAAGAATCCCTCCTTGCCTCTCAGTTTACCAGTCCACCATCCACCGGCATCTGAAACACACATCAGCCAATTAGATCACACGTAACAACCGTAAGAAGAATCTGCTGCTTTGAGAGCGCAGTATACGACCCTGATTCACACTACACTCTCAGATATTGAGTCCATGGCAGTGTGTGACAAAGTGACAACTACTTGCAGTAACACTAAACACATAGTACCACTGTCTCTCCTTCTCAAGGCAATGGTGCATAATGACATTCCTGCTGAGGTTAGCCCTGATATACACGCCTTCCTACTCTTAGCTTTCATTCTAAAGAGTCAATGTGACAACTGTGTGACGGACTACGTGACCGACTGTGTGACGGACTGTATGACAGCCTGTGTTGCGACAGCCTGTGTGATGGACTGTATGAGAGCCTGTGTGACGGCCTGCGTGACAGACCGTGTGACAGTCACTACTATCAGTTTTAGTAGTAAGTTTACTCACCTTCCTTCACGACTCCGATGAGATCGCCCTCATTGAAGCTCAGCTCGTCCGTATCCTGGGCGTCGTACGTGAACATGGCCTTGACCTGTGGTAGCTGTGGTTTGGGTTTAGGTTTTGTCGGTTTGGGGCGTCCAGCCGCTGGCGGTGGTTTCCTAATCTTATCACTCAGCTTCCTCTGAATTCTAGTAACACAGTAAATCACACATGTCAAGAGAGGACAAATCCTAAATTTGCCAACATCAACAACAGAAACACGGATGAGAAGGGAAATGATACGAAGGAGTTTAACAACGGAGGCCGAACACAAAGATGAGATCGGTAGGGAGTAAATCATATGGAGAGGATATTGTCACATTCTGTACTCACTGGTCGTGCTGTGCTCTGTAATAATGGTCAACGATAATTTTTGTTCACAGCAAGAATACAGTCACTTCAAAACTCGTGTTAATCGAGATCGCATGAATTTGGTAAACTTCAGTTACTGTTAGTAACGCAGAGGAGATAGACATCCTAGACACGTACCTGAGTACATGTATCTAGACACGTACCTGAGTACATGTATCTAGACATGTACCTGAGTACACGTACCTAGACATGTACCTGAGTACACATACCTAGACATGTATCAAGACACGTACCTGAGTACACGTACCTAGACATGTATCTAGACACGTACCTGAGTACATGTACCTGGACACGTACCTGAGTACACGTACCTGAGTACATGTATCTAGACATGTACCCGAGTACATGTACCTAGACAGGTACCTGAGTACATGCGTCCCAGTGAAATGCGTACCAGTGAAGTAGTGGTAAAAAATTCAATGTTTTAAATAGAGAAAAACTCAAAAGATACATTTCCAAATAAATACCGCCACGACCAGATCTCACACATAGTAACTGTACAGTGAACCAACACTAACCCAGCCACTCCGGCAGACGGCGTCTGCATAAACTCGGCACTGCTGATATTGCCATTTCCTGGCTGCTCTCGGATGGCGCGTAGCTGAGCTCCGTTAGTAGGCAGGTGGGGAGACAACTCCTTACTGAACCGCCGTGCCAGCTTGGAGCTGCCATTGCTTTGAGGTCCTAAACGAATCATGATCAGACGGTAATACATGATAAAAATATGGTGGAGGCAGACGCACCAATCAGAGCTGATTAGCCTCTGTGTTTCAACCCGACAAAGCAACTAGCAGCAGATGCTGAAATATTAGTTTCAAGAACAGGAGGAGAGAGAGGTGACAGCAAATTAAAACATCGAGAGTGAGAAACGGGCGATTAATGTGACACATCAGCTCTAGTTGGCGGGAAATTACCTGCTTTCGTAATCCAAGACGCCATTCGCTGAGTGGCAGCGTCAGGGGCAACTAACAAACAAGATGAGGAGTAAGCCACAAGCAAATAGAAGAGGAATGGGAAAGCGGGGAGAGTGGTGTACAGTGACACAGGCTGAAGCATAGAGAAGGAGTCAGTCCCTGCAATGCTACAGCTTTAGGTAAAAGAATACACTGTGTCAGCAAGACATCAGAGCCAAAAACAACATAGCTAGAGGTTCTAGATACAAAGCCTTCTATAACAGAGGGGAGATAGGTGCCACCCCTACCAGGAGCAGGTCGATTGGGGGCGGGTCGGCCTGGCTTGTGGATCTCTGTGTACTGTTGAGTCGGTGCGGGACGAGAGCGCGCCGGTTTACTCGGTTGATCGAGTGATACCATCCGAGGCCCTGTAGCATTACCAAAATCACATGACGACGATCACATGACAACAATCACATGACAACCATCACATGACGCAGATCACATGACGTCGATCACATGACGACGATCATATGACAACGATCACATAACGGCGATCATATGACGACGATCACACGACCAACATCAGGGTTGGTGTCAGTCACGGAATAACCTTGGTTCTCATATACGTACGTGTGTTTTTGGCGAGGCCCCTGGCTATTGTAACGGACAGAGTTTTGCCAGAAGGTTTGAGGGTTGCAATATCTGAGCCACCAGACACAAACTTGACAGTGCGAACGCCGGCCGACTGCCACTTCTCCTTCTTGACAGCAAACTCCAGACTGCGACAAGAGGAATCAAGGTTGGGAGCAGCACACGATTACCAGGGGAGACAACTGCCAGGGGGAGACAACTGGTTACTTACTCATTGGCGAATACTATTGGCAGATCTCTGCTCATCTGTGCCTTGTAGGCCTTAGTCAGGCAAGTCAGGATCTCAGTCTTAAATACTGATTCCAGCAGCGAGTCGTAGCCGTCGCTGCTGTGTATGATGAAATAGTCGTCCTGCATCGTACTGAAATACAACCAACGGCTTACAAGGCTGTGTACTCGACAACGGAGTTATCTTCTCCTGCGGGGAGATACCTGAGAGAGACTCTGGTGATCATCTGGTACTCCAGTTTCCGTTTGATCACCTCCTCCACCTGACCTTTCTGCGGCCCCTTCTTGATTAGCTCTCGGCCGACGAGGTAAACAAACTTGTTCGTGACGACCAGATCTCGTTTAGTTATCTGCATAGCGGACAGCAGTCGTCATGACAACATCAACACTGACAACTACTACACTAACTAACACGCCTACAGCTGTGAGTGATTGAGAGAGGCGGTGATCTCAGCTCTCCTCACTGCAGTAAGATCGCAGTCTGACCTGAGGCTCAACTCAGAGGCTTGTGATTGGTGGGTGAGTGTGAACACCGATTGGCCAGGAAGTTGCTGGGAGAAATAATAAAGGATACTTCACAGACCTTGAACCGCCGATCGAACTTGTTGACTGTGGCGGCAAACTCCACTTTCTCTCTCTTTCCAACGAGAGCTCGTACTCCAGGACAGTCGTCTAGACCGAGGTAGTCACCGACAAAGTTCCTGTTGACGCTGAAACGCCGGCGCTCTTTCTTGTTGAATAAGATATCCGTGGCCTGCTCACGCAGCTTAAAGTAGAACCTCTTGGCGTTATACTGCTTCCACGCCTTCTGGATGACACGGGCGTACTTATCAAACTTCCTCTCTCGCACCTCCTCCAGCAGAAACAACTAAAAACATCAATACTATATTTACAATTTCAAATAGGCAATGATCGGACATCGCTAGCTTCCTCTAATACTGTTACTATTACTGCCGCTATTTATTGACACTAGATATATTTCATATAGTCCCGCACATCTTGTATAACACAGTAACACATCCATGCGATGAATCGTATCAAAGAAAGTAATAAACCCACTTAAACCTCCATTACACGTCAGTTTTACCTTATAACATTTACTTACAACGACGAGGCTAATTAAACCAGTATAACATTATACAGCGTACTGTAGAACCGGATTTGATAGCGGCGGTCTAATAGCTGCGAAAATCGCGACCAAAAATGATTGCTATCGTCGGATTTCACTATAGAAAATATACCCATTATACCTTATATGGGAGTTGTCCTCCCATCTATGGGATCGCCATCATTAGATCGCTATTATTATTATTATTTCTAGCCCATTTTCATGAAAGCGCTAACATTTGTGTCGCTATCAAATCCGGTTCTACAGTAATCTATTATTTGATAGACAAGCTTACAGATTCCGGGTTTTTGATGAAGACTTTAGTTTTGCCGAGCTGCCATTGGTCGTTGTCCATACTGACAGAGCTCATTATATGGCTGATACCCTGGCGGGGGTCTCCGCGCCATCTTGGATACGTCTCTGGTGTCAGTATGGCGTACCTAGAGAAATACGTTCATTATAGCGCTCATACAACACACAGTATTGTACTATAACACAACGGCTCATACAGACACGGGGCTGTCTTCCACAGCACTAACTCTCATACAATAGATAATATTAAGTCGAGTACACGTCAATTCACGTTCTGATGTCTTCATTTGATCGAGTATGCTGCAAGTCAGATCAAGATATGGAATCCCATCATGGAATACCCATTTAGCACAGATGTGCAATATGGGTGGGTGCCATAACTGCTTACCTGGCCAGAAACTTCTCAAAGATTCTCCTGTAGGCAAAACCGGCTCGCCTGACTCTGATGTTCTCCTTCAGTCCGAGATACTCCACCTGATGCTTTGTCCTTCAATCCAACAGGAAAACCAAGGGTCATACGTCGTGACATTGATCGTAACCACATGAGGTCATACATCATTACCATATAAGGTCATAGATGTAGGTCGTGACCATATAAGGTAATAGGTGGTAACCATATAAGGCGATAGTTCATGACCACATAAGGTCATAAGTGAAGGTCAGATTTAATAGCAACTCAAATTTTAACACTTCCTTAAAAATTTTCAAGAAATAAAATTACAGCGATCCATCAACAGCGATTCCATATGAGCAGACAACTCTGATAATGGGGGTAATTTCTATCACTCAAGATAATGATCACTTTTCAAAGCCATTTTGGATACCATTGCTATCAAATCCAGTTTCACAGTACAAGGTCATAGAACGTAGCAGTATGAGGTCGTAGAGCGTGGCAGTACAAGGTCGTAGAGCGTGGCAGTACAAGGTCGGAGGTCAGCGATACCTGCTCTCCTCCCAGTCCCGAGGTTTCTTAGTCTCATTGGGTTTGATGCAGCGGATGTAGTGAGGCGTACACTTCATCAGTTTGGTGACGAGGTCGTTAGCCTGTTTCTTTATCTTAGTGCCGAACGTGGTCGGGCGAGACTTAGCCATGCTGGCCACGTCTTCAGGGAACAGGCTCACAATGAATTCACTGCACAACAAAACAGCGACAGCCAATAAGAATCAATACTCAGCATCGGAAACCCCTTTAAAAACTATGGCTTGGGTCAGGCGCAGCAGACGAACACAGGCATGTGAAGGGTAGTTAGGAGCAGTAGGAATAGATGAAATGGTTTCATCTCGTACATCACTGCCAGCTGACTGACAGCAGATGTGGCCCATAGACCCGTAGACTGCACACACATATATACTTACAAGGAGCTGGACTGCATGAGCTCGATGAGGTCAGTGAAGAGAAGGTCTCTATTCCGTTCACAGAATCCGTCTGCGTGGTAGGTCACCTGACCGGCGTAGTGGTGAATGACGAAACCGCTCGGGTTACCCTGGTAGTGCTGGTGTGAGCCGACAGCACTGCTCAGTTTCTACAGCAGTCACCCTCACTCACACACAGTACTGATTGGAGCCATGTAGAGAGAGGACAACTCCTGGTACCTGCAATAGTTTGTCGTCAACGCCCTCAGTCACGGCGTGCATCGTGGCACAGACGTCGTTGAGGATGCTGATGATACCCGGTGGTTTGTTCTCGTCGATCAGATCACAGACGATCTTGTTGTTGAAGAAGTCAATAGGAGTCCAGTTCACTCCCTCCTGAACGTATTCCTCCTGAGAAACCAAGATGGCAGTGATGACTTGGACCACAGGAAGACAAGCAGATACGGTGGAGAGGCCAGTGACAGGTGAGGTACAGAGGAGATATAGAGGCCAGTGAGAGGTGAGGTAGAGAGGAGATAGGGGGCGAGTTACCTGTTCAGCTTTGAGAGTGAGTTCGATGAATATCTGCTGCAATCGCTCGTTTACGTAGTTGATACAGAACTGCTCAAATCCATTCCTGGCAAATATCTCAAAACCGTAGATGTCGAGGATACCGACATTGATGTCTTCACGATCCGTACTCATGGCCTTGTTGACTATCTGTAACATATGCATTGTGAGTTGTCACACCATACACACCACCAGCTCGGGGTTTCCTTGTCAACCACTGCCATACTTTGAACATGACTTATTTGTAAATGTACCTTTTTGTGTTCTTGTTACAAAATTTCTGTGGAATACACCGATTTCCAGCTATTCTGGAGGACAGATCAAAATTTGGAGTTGTCCTCACCACAAGGGCACCAAATCATATAAACCATAAGGCAATTCTGCACAACAATTGCCATAGCTCCCCAACCAATAGGATTGTTTGCCTGTACCCTAACTATGTCGCTCTGATGTCTATGCACTGTATGCTCAGTGAGTTGGAGTAGGATGCTCAGCTTTCCTCTATTGCATAGTATCACCCCAGCTTTGCAGGCATTGACCTAATTCACTCCTGCGCTTTGATTGGCAGTTTTCTGCCTAAGGGTAGTTGGTGAGTGATCGTCATGTTTCGAGCTGAGTTTACTACTGACCACAGCTATGAAATCAGTAGCCTAGTAGAACTTTCCAGTAAACGTCTCAACTAGTGAATAGCCGTTGAGTGTCAGCTGACCTGGGCTCAGCTAACTGAGTCTCTCCTATGGCACTGTCCAATGGCAGCGCTTCTGTGGGAGGTCACAAGATGCAAGGATGGTAGCTTACAGCCAGAGATCCTCGGCACCGTTATCGAGGATCTCTGTTACAACCTCA
>ERZ1740065.1694-NODE-1694-length-13412-cov-4.434379_pt1 | contig 13412 bp, 10 predicted proteins | sample MGYA00581738_ERZ1740065 | MGnify/ENA primary metagenome ERZ1740065 (study PRJEB43018, sample SAMN04849749) | marine metagenome | isolation source: floating plastic debris | place: Pacific Ocean | collected 2008-09-01 | study: EMG produced TPA metagenomics... | reverse complement strand
AAAAACTGTACGGGCGTGGTGTTCCAGAAGAAATCGTAGGTGTTGGGGATGAAGAGGGACAGCAAATGCTCCTCGGTGTATCCCTTGCGATCTAAGAACTCGGGATCGCTGAGGAGTCGGTAAATCGCTTGGGAGTCCGGTTCGATGGCGCGGGCCACCTTGCCGGCGATGTCGCTGATGAGCCGCTCGTTATTGAGCACCACTTTGACCGTCGCCTGTTTGCCCCCCCGGAGGTGGCCGATGAGCTGGCGGTTGCTCCAACCCGCTTGGATCTCAACACGCCCCGATCGCATCTCGGACTTTTTGTAATTCATCCGTTCGGCAAGCCACTCGAAAGACGCCGGATCGATCAGGTAGCCTCCCTCCGTCAGCAGACGCCGGACCTCCTCAAAGTTCGCTCCGGTGGGGATGTACAAGTGGGTTTCGGCAAGGGTGGCGGGGACGATGGGGGCAAAAACCTCCCGGTACTTTTGGTAGCCCAAAAAGGCTGCCACGCTCCCCACGAGGGCCAGTAAGATCAGTATTTTTCGAAACACGGTTTCCGCAATTTTAAAATTTGGTGCCGCTTTAATTTGGCAACGTTTGCCGGAGGGCGGCTATTGGGGCGGGGTCTAGTATTGTTCCTTATCGTTGGGGAAATCCCGTTCTTTGACGTCCCGGATGTACAATTGCACCGCCTCCTTGATCGAATCAAACAGCTCCATGTAGCGACGGAGAAAACGCGGCTGAAAAGCCTAGGCGATGCCCAGCTGGGCGTGGGGGACGAGTACTTGCCCGTCGGCATCCGGTCCCGCACCGATGCCGATGGTAGGAATAACGAGGGATTCGGAGACTTGTTTGGCCAGCTTGGCGGGAATTTTTTCCAAGACGATGGCGAAACAACCCAATTCCTGTAAGAGCTGGGCGTCGCGAATCAATTTTTGTGCCTCCTCTTCTTCCTTGGCTCGTACGGTGTAGGTTCCAAACTTGTAGATCGACTGTGGCGTCAGGCCCAGGTGACCCATCACGGGCACCCCTGCGGATAGCACCCGCGTAATCGACTCTGCGATCTCTTGCCCTCCTTCCATTTTGACCGCGTGGGCGCCCGCCTCCTTCATGATCCGGATGGTGGATTTCAGGGCGTTGGAGGAATTGCCCTGGTAGGAGCCAAAGGGCAAATCGACGACGACCAGTGCCCGTTTGACCCCCCGAATGACCGAGCTGGCGTGATAGATCATTTGGTCGAGGGTAATGGGGAGGGTAGTCTCGTGTCCCGCCATGACGTTGGAGGCCGAATCACCGACCAGTAAAACGTCGGTTCCGGCCTCATCCAGGATGCGGGCCATGGAATAATCGTAGGCCGTGAGCATGCTGATTTTTTCCCCGCGGGCCTTCATGGCTTGTAAAATATGGGCGGTTACCCGCTTGACTTCTTTGTGTAGTGACATAGTTTGGTGGCTGTAAAGTTATTGCGCTGGATGCTAGCGGAGCTAAGATAGGTCTTTTGTTCGTATTGCCCTCAAAAATAACGACGGCGCACTACCCGGGCCCTTCCGAGGGGGCCTTGCCCTTCATCCATTGACAATTTTGGGCATTCCGTCGAAAAGACTTTAGCGCCTCGGACTAATGCTATTTTTTTTGCGTTAGAATTCAAATCAATGCCCGATCGAAAGGTCTACTTAACGTCAATGCTTTCATTGTTTTGGGTTTGTTTTGGTAAAAAAAACTAAATTTGCGGCATGAAACAATGCTCTTTACTCGGACTGGTTGTCCTGATGTCGGTGCTCTTTAGCGCCTGTGACAATGAATTGGAATTGGTGACGGAATGGAAGGACATTCCCGTTGTGTACGGGCTGATTGATCGGCAGGATTCGGTGCACCTTATCCGTATTGAAAAGGCCTTTATCGATCCCCAAAATTCGGCACTCGAACTCGCCCAAATCCCCGATTCTCTGTACTACGACAATCTGACCGCCCAAATCAAAATCCTCCGTACGGAGGAAGTCTTTACCCTGGAGCGGGTCAATGGAGACGATGAGGGATTTCCCCGAGAAGACGGCGGTGCCTTCGCCACGTCCCCCAATTTCCTCTACAAATTGGTGCTTCCTGGTGACCGACGGTTCAACAGCGGCGAAAGACTGCAACTCATCCTCAACCGCGGAGACGACCTAGAGCTGGTGACGGCCGAAACCTCCGTCGCCTCCGATCTCGACCTGGTGAGCCCCAACCAAAACCTCAACCGCAACATTCAATTTAATACCAACTTTAATGCGGGTTGGAAATTTGCAACGGAAGATACGGACATTTTTGACCTGAGTTTTATCCTACACTACGAGGAGCGAGACGTCAACGAAAGCGAGTGGCTTCCCCGTACCCTCACCTGGGACCTCGCCCGGAGCATCATCCCCGACGAAAATTCGAACGGTACCCAGACGCGGACCATCCCCGGCAACGACCTGTTCCGCTTTATGGGCAGCAATATCGACGTCGTTCCCGGTATGATACGTCGTTTTGTGAGCGTATCGGTAAGAGTCGACGGCGGTGGCCCCGAGGTGCGTCGCTACATCGAACAAGGTAAAGTCAATACCGGTATTACCTCCTCTCAAGTTATTCCCACTTACACCAACCTCAGCGAAGGTTTTGGGGTATTCTCCTCTACCAATACGGTACTGGTGGATGGCTTTATCCTCAACACCCGCTCCCGTGACAGCCTACGGATCGGTCAGTTTACCGCACCGCTCAACTTCCAGTAGGCCCTTTCCCGAGTGTCAGGCTGCCTTTTTGTCATCTCACGTCCAAGCCAGCCTGACACTCGTTTCCTCTTTTTTGACACTTCTACTCCTTAAATCTTTGCCAAATCTGCACTTTTGTCGGCTCTCGGGGCTTGGCATTACTATTGATCTCCCCCGATTGTAAGTATGAGCACAAGGAATAATACCCCTTCTGTTTACCATTAATTTAAACGATTTAAAAGCTAGAATAAAATGGGTAAAATTATCGGGATTGATTTAGGAACCACCAACTCCTGCGTTGCCGTAATGGAAGCCAGCGAGCCCGTGGTCATTCCCAACGATGAGGGAAAACGGACCACTCCCTCCGTAGTGGCTTTCATGGACAATGGCGAGCGCAAAATTGGCGATCCCGCAAAACGTCAAGCCATCACCAATCCAACCAGAACCATCTCTTCGATCAAGCGATTCATGGGAACGCGTTTTTCCGAAGTCAGCGGTGAGGTAGAACGGATGGCCTACAAAGTGGTCAAAGGAGACAACGACACCACGCGGGTCGACATTGACGGACGGCTCTACACCCCCCAGGAAATTTCGGCGATGGTGCTCCAGAAAATGAAAAAGGTTGCCGAAGATTTTCTCGGCCAAGAGGTCACCGAAGCCGTCGTCACGGTTCCCGCTTATTTTAATGATTCCCAGCGTCAGGCGACCAAGGAAGCGGGTGAAGTAGCTGGCCTGAAGGTCAGCCGCATCATCAACGAACCTACCGCCGCTGCCCTGGCCTACGGCCTCGACAAACGCAACAAAGATATGACCATCGTCGTGTACGACCTCGGTGGTGGTACCTTCGACGTCTCGATCCTCGAACTGGGGGAAGGCGTTTTCGAAGTAAAGTCTACCAACGGAGATACCCACCTCGGTGGAGATGATTTTGACCAAGTCATCATCAACTGGTTGGCCGCCTCCTTTAAGGACCAAGAAGGCATCGACCTGCGCAAAGATCCCATGGCCCTCCAGCGTCTGAAAGACGCCGCCGAAAAGGCCAAGATCGAATTGTCCTCCAGTACCGAGACCGAAATCAACCTGCCCTACGTCACCGCTGTCGATGGCGTACCCAAGCACTTGGTACTCAAGCTCAGCCGCGCCAAATTTGAGCAAATGGCCGATGACCTGGTCAGCCGGACCTTGCGGCCCTGCGAACTGGCGCTGAGGGATGCCGGTTTGGACAAGAGCGAAATCGACGAAGTCATCCTCGTAGGAGGATCTACCCGGATTCCACGGATCCAGCAGGCCGTTGAAGAATTTTTTGGCAAAAAGCCCAACCGTGGGGTCAACCCCGACGAAGTGGTGGCCATCGGCGCCTCCATCCAGGGTGGGGTACTGAGTGGTGACGTCCAGGACGTCCTGCTGCTTGACGTAACGCCGCTGTCCCTCGGTATCGAAACGATGGGCGGGGTGTACGACGTCGTCATCGAGTCCAACAGCGCGATTCCCACCAAGAAATCCAAAGTATACTCCACCGCAGCGGACAATCAGCCCTCGGTCGAGATCCATATCCTACAGGGGGAGCGCCCCATGGCGAAGGACAACCGTCCCGTCGGCCGCTTTATCCTCGACGGTATTCCTCCCTCCCCACGGGGTATGCCCCAGATCGAGGTGACCTTCGATATGGACGCCAACGGTATCCTCAGCGTTGCGGCCAAAGACAAGGGGACGGGGCGTGAGCAGAGCATCCGCATCGAGGCTTCGACCGGTCTTTCGCAGGAAGAAATCGCTCGGATGAAAGCCGAAGCCGAAGCCAATGCCAAATCGGATCAGGAAGCCCGCGAGAAAGTCGACAAGATGAACGCCGCGGATACCCTCATCTTCCAGACCGAGAAGCAACTCAAAGAGTTTGGCGATAAGGTGCCGGAGGAGAAAAAAGCACCGATCGAAAGTGCCCTGGAAAAGCTCAAGGAAGCCCACAAGGCCCAGGACATGGACCAGATCGAAAGTACGACCGCCGAGCTGAATACCGCTTGGCAAGCCGCTAGCCAGGAAATGTACGCCGCTTCTCAGGCCGCCAACGAAGCCGGTGGTGCGGGCGAAGGCCCCACTGCGGAAGACGGCGCCGAAGGTGGCAATGCCAACGGTGCGGGCGAAGACGTGACCGACGTCGAATACGAAGAAGTAGAAGATAATAAGGACAGCTAGGGTGTTTCTGGCAACTGTTTTTGGATGCAGCTTAAGCAGATTTTGGTTCTGCTCGACGCTACCTTCTCCTGTCGTAGCCATAGCTACGGCTGGATAAAGAGCGGACGATTAGGTTCAAAAGATGCCAAAGATGCGCCGAAGGATAATTTCCAGACACACCCTATTCCAAATAGAAATTGGTTAAAAATGTGCGCCCCGATTGATCCTCGATCAGTCGGGGTGTCTTTTTGCAACTTATATTATACTTTTGGCTAAGATTTTGTGGTACTGGGGGGAACACTCGGTCTCAAAAAAAGTCAAATGTCTAGTAAAGAAAGCGCTCAGTGGCTCTCTGCCCACCTCTATTATAACGAACCCTGGGAATCCTTCCTGACGGATGCCGTTCTGCCTTATCTCAACACCACCCTGCAAACCGGTATAGCACAAAAGTACTTCTTCATCCGTTACTGGGAACGCGGGCCCCACCTGCGCCTGCGCCTACTGGGACGGCCCGATACCCTGCGGGAAGTGCTCTACCCCAATCTCTGCGAGCATTTCGGTTCCTATTTCGAGCGCCTGCCCTCCGAGCGGACCGAACCGGAGTATCCCCCCCAATTGCCGGATGATTTTAAGTGGCACCCCAACAATTCTATTCAATTCATTGCCTACCAACCCGAGTGGGAGCGTTACGGTGGCGCCGTCGGTGTGGCCATCGCCGAGGAGACTTTTTTCCATTCCTCCCGGATCGTCCTCGCCAACATTGCGCCGCGGGCAAAAAACTGGGAGTACGATGACGCGCTGGGGCTGGCCATCAAGCTCCACCTCTGTGCGGTCCACGGCTGGGGAATGCAGCGGGCGGAAGCCCGATCTTTCTTTCAGTTCTTTTTCTACAACTGGCTACCCCGGGCCTTCCGCCACCCCGACACCGGAGACCATCGCGAGCGCGAGACCCGGGAGCGAGACACCCTGGCGGCCTTCGCCGCAGCCTTTGACCAACAACGAGCCGTCCTGATCGATTACCACGAGCAACTCTGGGGAGCCCTGCTGGCGGGCAGTACCTTCGAGGAGCCCCTGCTCAACGACTGGATTGAGCACCAACGAGAGCTGGCGCAGACCCTGCGCTACGCCCTACAGGACCAGCGTTTTGTACGGCGCCCACTACACTACCAATTCTATAACACTGGTGATGCGGTTTTGTCGCCTTTGGAGAAGCAGTGCTGGATGCAGTACGCCGACTACCTGCACCTGACCAACAATCGACTGGGCGTTCTGAATCGGGATGAGGGCTATCTGGCCTACCTTATGATGCGGAGTATGGAAAATAGCTGAGTTTGGGGCACTTTTTGATGATAAATTAAGTTCAATATTAACTGAATGTTAATTCTTTATCAAAAAATGTTTAAATTGCACTAAATTTCAGCCTATGAAGCGCACAATGATTCTGATCATGTTGCTGAGTGAGTCGCTTCTGGGGCAGAGTGGTCTAGCCTACTTGGGCCTTTCTTCCCCACCCAGTACCGATTTCTCTACCACAGAAAATACCTGGCCGAGCACGAGTTACACCCCCTTCGAATTAGCGGGGGGAATGATCTTCGTGGAGGCCGATCTGAACGGGCGACGCGCTCACTTTATTTTTGATACCGGTGCCCCCGGCCTGGTGCTCAACACCCGACAGCGGGTGAAAGGCCACCAGCGGGCCAATGGGGTACTCGGCGAGACGGAGCTGGGGCAGGTCGAGGTCGACCATTTTCGTTGGGCAGGTTGGGAATTCCACGGGGTATCCGCCGCCACGATGGACATGCGCAGCTTTGAAGACCTGACCGGACGCTCCATCGATGGCCTGATCGGCTACGACTTTATTAAAGGAAAGGAAGTATTCATTGACTTCGATAACCGTTTGATCCGCCTTTCACTCCGCAGCAATCCAATCGATGGGAAAATGACGCCACGGGCCAGTACCGCCTTTCGCCTCCTCGATCACCTACCCATCGTCAAAGTCAAACTGGGCGGCAAAAACGCCTACTTCGGGCTGGATACCGGCTCGGAAATCAATATCCTACATTCGCGCTGGCGTGACCGTTTGCCGGGCAAGCTAAAAAATGGGCACCTGCTCCAAGTCGATGGCAAACGGCAAAAAGTAGAAACCATGGTCGTTGACCAATTGTCAATCGGGCGGGTGGCGCTGGACGAGATGAATTACTACCTCGTTGATCTCTCCGCACTCGAGGCAGAATACGGCGTCCAACTCGACGGTATCCTGGGTTTTCCCTTTTTTCATTCCCAGGCCGTATCCCTCAATTTTAGCCGTCGCAAACTCTGTCTCTGGCACTGACCACTCCCGATCCCAAACAAAACAGCCTGCTGGACCTGTTGCCCAGCAAGCTGTGAGGAAAAATTAATAAACAAATCTTGGCCCCGGCGAAAGTCGGGGTTTTTTATTTTCTAAACTGGTAGCTGATGCCCAAGCCGTAGGTCGTTCCGGGAGCGAATACGGAGAGGGGGTATTCAACATCCTTGAACGTTACGGTCTCGCGGTATTCGCTGTTTAAAATATTGTTGACCGACAGCTTGACGCGGAAGCGCTCGCCCAGGTTGTGGGATACGTTGAAATTCAACAGGGGCTGGGGGTTGACGAAGAAGTTGGGCGTTGCTCCTCGCGAAACGGTGATGATCCGTGGTCCCACTACGTTGAAGCTCAGGTTGGCATCCAGGCCCCCTTCGTTGCGGTAGGAGAGGAGCGCGTTGAGGGAATAAGGGGCTTGTCCAAACATCTCGCGGGTATCGTCGGCGTTGGGATCGTCCTCGAGGATCAGGGCCAACTCCTGTGCGTCGATTTGGGTCTGGGTAAAGACGTAGGAGAAATTGGCACCCAGGCTGAGGCCCTTGAGGGCATTGGCGATAAATTCCAGTTGTTTGCGAACCTCTACTTCTCCACCGAAGAGGAAGGCTTCTTCTACGTTCCGCCAGGTGAATTCGGTATTGGCCGCTTGGGTGTTCAATACCGTTTCGATGGGGTCGGTAAAGTTTTTGTAAAAGGCGCTGAACGAGATGATCTCGCCCGGGTTGGGGTAGATTTCGTAGCGCAGGTCCACATTATCGACCAGGGTACGGACCAGGTCGGGGTTACCCACGGTGATACTCTGGTTGGTGGGATCGTAGATGTCGACGGGGGCCAGCTCGCGGAAGGTGGGGCGGGCCAGGGTCCGGGTGTAGGCCAAGCGCAACTTGGCGTTTTCCGAAAATTCGTAGTTGAAATTGACCGAGGGCAAGACGTCCGTATTGTTCAGCAGGTCCGACTCTCCGTCGAGCAGGGGAAAGACGTTGAGCAACTGCTCGTCAAAGGTCTTTAGGCGAATGTTGGTTTGTTCCAAACGCAGCCCCGTGATCAGTTTCAGTTTTTTCATCAGTGGAATCTCCACCATGGCGTAGGCTCCCAAGACGTTGGAGGTGGCATCGTAGGTGTTGCTGGAGTTGGTGTTGTCGACGACGTAAACGCCATTGCCTCCATCGGCGTAGCTGCCATCGTCGTTGACGCTGAGTAGGTTTTCCTCGTTGAAGTAGAGAAAGGGATCGCCTTCGGGAACGCTAAAGCTAGAGTTGTTAAAGTTAAAGCGGTTTTCCCCAAAGGAACGGCTCCGGGTGACGTAGCTGGCCCCAAAATCAAACTTGGACTTCTGAGCGGCCCAGTTGACGAAGGGCAGGGAGAAATCGACTTTGTGGTGCCAGTTGTCCTGCTCCATATCGCGGAAAATCCGGGTGGGAACCAGGTCGCTGGAGGGCTTGAGCCGGAAGCGGTCGTCGCGGGGCAAAAAGCGCAGGTTAAAGAAACGCAGGTCGGGTTGCTCCACCGTAGAGAGGGTGTAAGAACTCATCCAGTTGATCTCAAAGTTGTTGGCCTTGGTCAGCACGTGTTTGCCCTTGAGCTGTCCCGTGGTCAGGCTGCGCTCGATGTAATCCCACTTTTGGGTGATGAATACTTCATCGGGGTCGTCGCTCGACTTGATCCCTTCTCCCGTAAAAGCTTCCGAGGTGGCGCTCTGGTTGCGCATCAGGCTCAGGCCGATCTTGTGGTTGTCCGACAATTTGAGCGAACCGCCGAGGAGGGCTCCCCAGAGGATGTCTTCCGTACCCCGCTGTTCCACCAGCCGAATCTGTGGATTCAGGGCATCCGTATTGGCCACCATTCCACTCAGCTTATACACGCCCGATTCTCCTTCGTCGTAGCCCGAGAAACCCCGGCTGTAGGAAAGCGACGCGTTAAAGCCAAAGGGCTTGCCAAAGAGCTGCTTTTGGTTGCCCGCCGAGAGCGAGTAGTTCTGATTGAAGAATTGGCTGCCCCGTTGGAATTGCCAGTTGTTCTGGAAGGCACGGGTTTGAGCCGCCAGGGTCCGGGCGGCGTTGGGATCGTTGAGGCCTTCGCCAAATTCCACGAGCCGGGTGTTTTGCAGGGCCTCGGGAATGGCCCGCGTCCCATCGTCAAAACCCAGGGCATCGTTGGCACCGCCTTCGTAGCTCAAGAAATTGTCGTTGAAGTTGGCGTTGCCATTGTAGCTAAAGGAAGCCGACGCATTGAGGGTGAATTGATCGGGGAAATCCTTGGTGGAAATATCGACCAAGCCACCGGTAAAGCTACCGGGCAGGTAGGGCGAGAAGGTTTTATAGATGACGATGTTGTCGATCAGGTTGGTGGGGAAAAGGTCCATCTGTACCGTATTCCGGCTGGGGTCGAGTCCGGGGACTTCCGCCCCGTTTAGGGTCGTTTTGCTGTAGCGGTCACCGAGGCCCCGTACGTACACGTACTTGCCGCCTTCTACGGTCACCCCGCTCACGCGACGTACGGCCGCCGCCACGTCGTTGTCCCCACTCTTGGTAATCTGGGCGGCGGAGATGCCATCCATGACCATGGCCGATTTCTTTTGCAGCAGCAGCATAGCCCCTTCCGTATTCCGGTAGGCCTTGGCGGTTACCGTCACGTCGAGGTCCAATTAGATGCCTCCTTCGTACAGTTGGATGTCCAGGTTGGTGACTTCGCCGGCGTTGACCACCACGTCGGTGATGGTTTGGGTGGTAAAGCCGATGTAGGAAAATTCCAGGGTGTAGGTGCCGGGATCCAGCTTGAGTTGGTAGTTGCCGTCGAGGTCCGAAACGGCTCCGACGCCCTCGGCACCTTGTACGGCGACGTTACCGCCGATGACTTCAAAACCAGATTCCTGTTCGATCATTTTGCCGGCGACGGTACCGGTTTGACCAATGGCCAAGTGGCAGGTGAGCAGTGCCACGAGAGTAGAGAATAACAATCTCATTCGTTCGTAAATTTAGTTTATCAAATTTTTCCAGCGGCAAAGGTCAGCACTCTGCATTAATCGGAGTTAAATTTTATGTTAACTAAATATTAAGCAAAGGCGAGGCCCAGCCCCCGGGGAGTACTTCGGAGCACTGCTTACGGCAGAGGGGTTTATTTCTCCGTGGAAATAAACCCCTCTCGCATAAATTTGGAAATATACTGGTGTGCTGGCAGCTTCCCGATTAAGGGTTGCTGACCTTAAACAGATCGGTGGGAGCGGTACCTTCGTCGATGTTGAAGAATACGCAGTTGCCGATGGCCAAATAGACATCTACACATTGCTGGTAGGAATCCTGATCTTGATCGGGAATGTCATCGATGTCGATAACGCGGTCAAAGTTGACGAAGATCGAGTTGTGGTACTGACCCCCCGCATTGTCGCGGAAGGTGATGGTCCGGCTGCCGTCGTTGCCCACGGCCGTTACGTTGAGGAAGAAAGGCGTGGCAAAAGGCATTCCCGTTTCGGGATCGGTACCGCCATCGTGCTCCCCACCACGGTCCGCTGCATCAAGGGCGGGGTCTTGGTGAACGATGATGTACTGGTTGTTTCCGCGGTAGCCTTCGTCGTAGTCGAGAGCGTCGTCCCCACAGAAGATCGAGAGCAGGTGCTTGGCGTTTACCGTACCTCCAAACCATTCGATACCATCATCTTTGTTGGCGATTACCTCGACAAAGTCGATTACCGTACCGGTACCCACGCCCCCCAGCGTCAGACCGTTGATTTCGTTATCGTCACCGATGTTGGTACCACCGTGGCGGATCGAAACGTACTTGATCACACCCGAGTTGTCATCGTCGGCCGTACCACCGTAGGTACCACGGGGCTCATTGGTGGGAATTCCTTCGATGGCCGAAGTACCGGGGGAGGAGTTCAAGCCAGCTTTACCCAGCACGATCAGACCGCCCCACTGTCCGCGGAGGGTAGGCGCCTGACCCGAGCCATCGTCGCCTTCAAAGGTAAAGGTAATGGGCTCGGCAGCCGTACCTTCGGCCAGGAGCTTACCACCTTGTGCCACTACCAGGGCGGAGGAGTTTTCGGCTTCTCCCGACTTGCCCTTGATGACGGTACCGGGCTCGATGGTCAGCGTCTGGCCATCGTTTACGAATACCAAACCGTCGAGGATGTAAGTGTTATTTTTGGTCCAGGTCTGGTCCATGCCGTCGCTCAGGTCAGCGTCGGTGATGGTAACCAGGGTCCCTTGGGTAAAGGCCTTGGTTTCACCACCGGCCAGGACGTTTTCGTAAGAGGTCCAACCGCTGTACCAAGCCATACTGGCGGGATCAACGGCACCTTTGTAGTTGGTATCATCAAAGAAACCACCGGGGGTGCTGAGGTTACCCAAGTTCATATTCGAGGGCTTGATGTCGGCCGCGCCGAATCCGGGATCCGCCACGAGGTTGCCGTCGGCATCAAAAGCAGCCGCCCATTTCAAACCGGGGCCGCGCTCGACCTTAGCGTCGATGGCTGCCGTACTGTTGACTTCAACAGTAAAGGAAATGAAGCCATCCTTTTCAAAAGAAAGCATGTCGTCTTCGGCCACCGTGATCGAGTAAGCACCACTGGCATCGGTAGTAGTCGTAGCCGAACCGGTTACGGCCGATACCGTTACTCCTTCCACCGCAGCGTCGGTGTCATCGGTTACCGTACCCGTTACGGTAATGTCGTCACCAGTGACGGGTGGATTCATTTCATCATCTTCTCCACAGGAGGGGAAGAAGACTACTGCCATCATTAATCCAAGAAAGAGCAAGAAATTTTTTTTCATGATAGGTTGAAATTGATTTAGTGAATATACCCCAGGGGGCCGTTTGAATTCACCGCAAAACAACCTACTTGGTATTAACTCAATATTTTTTGCATGTTAATTTTGGGTTAAGCAGGAGGTGAAAGGCTCAAAAAATAAAGTAAAATGAAAAGCGCAACCGGAGCTTTTACAATGGCCAAGAAAGAATAACGTCCCTCGCTTTTATTCGCTGCTTAGGTTAAAAATAATTAACCTCGCCCTACTCCAGACGGGCCCAACCCGAGTCGGTTCGTCCCGCCTCCAAGTCCGCCAATTGCAGCGCAATGGTCTTGGTCAGATCCGACCGAAAGGGGGAATAATCCAAAGACAGTTGTAGAAAGGTTTCGGCCAAATCGTAGCGCGCTTGGGCCCGATACTCCTGCGCAAAGCTGTAGACGGCCAGCTGCATGTTTTCCTGAAATTCCTCCACCAAATCAAAAGCTACCTGCTCGCTCTGCCGCTCGATGGCGTAGATGCTGCCCTCCACCGGGCGGGGATCGGCGTTGTGGTAAGTGATGTCGAGTAGCAACTCCCCATCGTCCCAATCGCTGACCAGCCAGTCGCCATTGCTAAAGTGGTAGCGTACCGTCCCGTCGAGCCGCCCCCCGATCCACTGCCCGAACAGGGTATCGCCCCGAATCCAAAGAACCAATACAGGCCCCGCGCGCAGCCCCGCAGCCAAAAGCCCGACAAACTGGCTGCCATCCGGTCGGCTGACCCGCGCCATGCCGTGTACTTTTCCCGCTAGCCAATGACCCGAATAAGACTCGCCCGTAACGCTGAGCAGCGCCCCCTCGCCCTCCATCTGGTTGTGGCGAAAGGCACCGATGTACTCATCGCCACAAGCCCAGGTATACACGCCCTGGCCCTCCATCTGGTCGCCGGCCCAGTCGCCCTCGTACACCGTACCGTCGGCAAAGGTGTAGTGGCCCTTGCCGTGCCGCATGCCTCCTTGGAAATCACCTACGTAGCGCTCTCCGTCTGGCCAGGTCATGCTGCCCCGTCCGTCGGGGCGCCCAAAGCGAAAGGCACCGCGGTACTGGCTACCGTCTTGGAAAGTCTTTTCGCCCTCGCAGTGGATTTCCCAAAAGGGACAGCTGGGCGCCGCCCTTCGCTGTTCTGCGGTCGGCTCCTGAGCTCGGAGCGTAGGAAGGCTGGTAATTTGGATTCCTGCCATCAGGATGGCTGGCGCAGTCAATAAGCGTTTCATGTGTTTACTGGGTTTGGGTTCGAGAATCACCGCTGTACTTTGGGAAAATGGGGGCAATAACTCGGCCCCTAATTGCCAACACTAAGGTGACGGATTTGGGGAGAAAGGATGGGCACGCGTCTGCGAACCAGTCACGGACGCGCATGTAGGGGGCAGGGTGATGATGGGAGAAAATTGGGGGGGGGGGGGGGGGG
>ERZ1740065.1693-NODE-1693-length-13413-cov-9.715601_pt1 | contig 13413 bp, 8 predicted proteins | sample MGYA00581738_ERZ1740065 | MGnify/ENA primary metagenome ERZ1740065 (study PRJEB43018, sample SAMN04849749) | marine metagenome | isolation source: floating plastic debris | place: Pacific Ocean | collected 2008-09-01 | study: EMG produced TPA metagenomics... | reverse complement strand
GGGAGCGGCTGGTGGTGTCTAAAAACTTTTGCAGCCCCGCCCGGGTGACATTATCCACACTGGGGGTCCCCAGCACGTACAGCTTCTCCTACCCCATTTCTTTTTCCACCGCTCGCAGCGCCTGAATCTGGCAGCCGACGCCAATCACCAGCAGCCGTTTCATGCCCGACTGTTCCACCTGTTCCAGCACCGACAGATTGGGGGACAGGGTGGGTTTGTTAACCTTGGCCGCCAAGATTTCTGCCGGCGTGGTGGCAATGATCGGCTGGGGTTGAAACCGGTCTTCTTTCGTATTCTGCACGCAGACGACGCCTTCGACCTTGCCCTGGGTCAGCATCTCAATGGCAATGGTGCTGACAATGCCCGTCCACTGAGCGCCCTCAATCGGTTGCTGTTTGCGCGCCGCCATCATGTTTTGATGAACACCGAAATATTGTTCGTTTTCATCATCCAGATCACGATCGCGACCGTGAGTTTGTGCTTCTAGCTCCGGAAACTGTTGGTTTAAAAACGCACAGGCTTCTTTGACATAGTGAATGTAATAGGTGTCGCAGAGACCACATTCGCTGCAGAGTTCTTTGGCCGGACGGCGCGCCCCTGGACGAAGGGCTTTGGCTTTTTTGTGAGAGGGCTGAGCCAGCGTCATAAGATGTGTAAAAAAGTATTTCGCAAGTGTCTGCTAATCACCATACCGCAGGGGTTTAGCCCTATCCGCTTTCGGTTTCTAAATGTAACGAAGGACGACGATAGTCTATTTCTAGTTGCGGAATTCTCAATGGCAAAATCATCGCCAAAATTAACTGATGTAGGTTACTGGTCAGGTTGCCCTGGCGATCACCAGCACTAGTTGCAAGGGGGCAAGCCTCTTGTACAGCACCTACTCAGGGTGCGGCTCGGCACTCCAGAAATATCTCTAGGGTAGAAGCTCTTGCAGTGAAGGGGGTGGTACTGCTCAATCCCTGCGATCGGGAACGCTATCTTTGAGCAATTCCCGAGTGAGCGACCGCCTATGGGAAATGAAATCGGGCAAGAAAATTTTGAGAATTTCACCGAATGCGCAAGGCTTCAGAAATTCTGGACTATGCTTAACGTTGAGTTGAGTGGGGCGACTTCCTGGTGTTGCTGAAGATGCCAATCCTAGTTTTCAACAGTAGAGGAAAATTCTAGACTGGTGAGAGCTGCGACCCAGATCTAGGCCCCACCCTCTTGAGTAACTGCTGACTTGTAGTGCTGGTTGAGTGATTAAGCCTCTGCGTTCTTCTCTGTGAGAGGTGGCTCCGACTATGAGCGACGCGTGCGATTTTGCCGGAGACTTACCGGACTGAGCTGCTGAATGATTTCTTGTCTAAACCCCCATTGCTCCCATCCTGATAACCGCGACACCGCTACGGACTGTCGCAGTTGTGGTAAGCCGTTAGTGAAAATGCTCAGGGGTCGCTACTATCCCGAGAAACTGATTGGCCGAGGTGGTTTTGGGCGCACCTATTTAGCCCAGGATAGCGATCGCCTCAATGCGCCCTGCGTCATCAAGCAATTTGCCCCTCAAACCCAGGGCACTAAATCCTTTCATAAGGCGGTTGATCTGTTCAATCAAGAGGCCGTGCGGCTGCATGATCTGGGGGAGCACGTGCAGATTCCTGCCTTGCTGGCCTATTTTGAGCACGATCAGTATCTGTATTTAGTGCAGCAGTTCATCGACGGCAAAACGCTCATTCAAGAGATTGTGGAAAATGGGCCGTTGGACGAGATCGGCATTCGGGATCTGCTCAATGATGTGCTACCCGTTTTGGACTTTATTCATCGTCACAACGTCATTCACCGCGACATCACCCCCACTAACCTGATTCGCCGTGATACCGATCGCCGGTTGTTTGTAATTGATTTTGGCATTGCCAAACGCTTTGGTGAAGCCCTCGCTGATGGCCCCGGCACCCGCATTGGCACTGAGGGCTATGCCCCGATCGAGCAACTGCGAGGGGGACAGGCCTATCAGTCGAGTGATCTCTACAGCTTGGGGGCGACCTGTTTGCACCTGTTTACCGGGCGCAAACCCGATAGCTTGTACGACCACATGGCCGGGCGCTGGCGCTGGCGCGATGTGTTGGCAAAGCAACAACGCTCGGTCAGCGAAGAACTGGCCGCTGTGCTTGATCGCCTGGTACTCGACGCCGTGGGCGATCGCTTTCAGACCGCGCGCGAAGCGATGGCGGCACTAAAGTCACTGCCCACCTTTCAGGGCGCTGTACCGGGCTGGGTGCGGCAACATCCATCAGGCAGTTTGCCCTCTTCGGCGGAGATGCTGCCTCAGCCCACTGGGGTGCCCGCCGTGGCGATCGATCCGGTACCTGAGACTGCACCTCCCCCTGCTCCCCCAGTTCCTGCGCCGTCGCTATCGCCACCCCAGCCTGACCCCGTAGCGGTTCAGCCGACACAGAAGTCGCCCGTCACCCTCTCATCGGCCCCCACTGTGGCTGATTTTGCGCCCTCTGGCATCCCGGAATGGCAATCTGTGCGGGTGTTGACCGGGCACCAGTCTTGGGTGACTGCCGTGGCGTTTAATCCGCGATCGGCCACGCTGGTTAGCGGCAGCCTAGATGACAGCATTAAAGTCTGGAACCTCCAGACCGGCGAGGTCGCCGCCACGCTGCAGGGTCATCCTCGGGGCGTCAATGATTTGTGCATTAGCACTAAAGGTCAGGTCTTGGTCAGTTGTGGCGATGACGACACCGTTAAAGTGTGGAACCTGGTGGCCGGGCGGCTGATTCACACGCTGGAAGGGCACGTGCGCGATGTCACCAGCGTGGCGATCGGCCATAAGGGCTGGACTTTAGCAAGTAGCAGTAAAGATAAAACCATCAAGCTCTGGAAGCTGGATAAAGGCACGCCCATTGGCACCCTGTTGGGATCGCCCGCCGCGGTGAGAGCGGTGGCGATGACCCCCGATGAGGCGTTTCTCTTTAGCGGTGGCCTCGATCATAAAGTCCGCCTGTGGGATCTCAAAACTGGGGAGATGGTGCGCTTCTTTTCGGGGCATGTGAGCCCGGTCAATGATGTCGCGGTGAGTCGAGATGGGCTGGTGGTGGTCAGTGCCAGCAAAGACAAAACCCTCGTGGTGTGGAGTGTGGGCACCGGCTCGATTATTCACATCCTCAAGGGCCATAGCAAAGAGGTTAACTCTGTCGCCATTGCCGCTGACAATCGCACTATCGTCAGCGGCAGTAGCGATCGCACCGTCAAAATCTGGGATGCCCGTACTGGCAAACTGTTGCATACGCTGATTGGGCACAGTCATACGGTGAATGCGATCGCTATTCACCGCACTGGTCGATTGATTGCCAGCGCCAGCGCCGACAAAACCATTCGTGTCTGGCGCTTTGGCTAACGGTGGCGGTGAGACTGCAGATTTTCCGCCGTCGCCAGATAAAACCTCGTACAATCACCAGTAGGGTCAAGGTGCTCGATGCAACGCGTTCAAGCACCGGGCCGAGCTGAGAGGATACGCTGCCCCATGGGTGCTGCACCTCAGTCTTTACCCCACTGCTGTCTCAGGCTGAACCCGATGGACTTTGCGCCCGCCTTGCCTACGTTCTTTGTCACCCTGCGCGAAGGGGTAGAAGCGGCCCTGGTGGTGGGAATTGTGCTGGCCTGTTTGGGCAAAGCGCAACAAAGTCACCTCAATCGCTGGGTGTATTTGGGCATTGGGGCGGGGCTGCTGGGCAGCTTGCTGACGGGCATCATTATCTTCAACAGCGTGGCTCAGGTAGAGCGGGCGTTACCAACGCTAGAACCCATCGTCGAGCCGCTGTTCGATAGTTTGTTTTGTGCGATCGCGATCATCATGCTGAGTTGGATGCTGCTGTGGATGACGCGCCAGGCGCGATCGCTCAAGTCAGATCTAGAGGGTGCCGTCACGGCGGCCCTGAGTGAAAATGACGCCGCCGGCATCACTATCTTTAGTCTGGTGTGCATCGCCGTGTTGCGCGAAGGCATTGAGACCGTGTTGTTTATCTTTACCAGCGTGCAGCAGAGTGGAGCGGCAGCGATTGGCGCAGTGGGGGGATTGCTCGGGGCTACTTTGATCGGTGTAGCCCTGTTCAAATGGGGTCTACGCATCAACCTGCGGGTCTTTTTTCAAGTCATGGGCGTGCTGCTGTTGCTGATTATTGGTGGCTTGGTGATCTCATTCTTTCGCAATTTGGATGCTGCCTTTTTCGCAATTAGTAGCTTTGACCCCGTCAACGCGGATTTATGTATTGCCCGAGACTCCTGCATTCTCGGGCCGCTGCTATGGGATGTCCATGACCGTCTGCCCGACAAGCAGTTTCCAGGTGTTTTGCTCAAGACGCTGCTGGGCTATCGCGATCGCCTCTTTGCCGGTCAGGCCTTGGCCTATGTGGCTTTCCTGGTCACAGTGGGGAGTACTTATTTCCGCAGCCTGAATGCGCCGCTGCCAACCCAGCCCAAGTCTGCGTCTAACTAAAGTTTTCGGATTTTTCCACCAGGGCCGCCCATGGCTGTTTTATTACCCGCGATCGTGCCGGTGGCCTTGATCGTTTGCATCGGCTTTCTTGCCGGTCGCACGCTGTCTCTGGATCGCTCAACCCTGTCGCGGCTGAGCCTCTACGTCTTGCTACCCGCGCTTATTGCTAGCAGCCTTTACGGCATTACGCTCTCGGTGAGCCAAGCGGCGGCGCTGGTGGTGGGCTTTTTTCTCAGCTCGGCGATTTTGGCCGGTCTGGTCTACGGCCTCTGTCGACTAATCAAGGTTGATCCTCTGACGCAAAAAACGCTGCTGGCCACGAGCCTATTTGCCAACACTGGCAACTTGGGGCTCCCCTTCATCAGCTTTGCCCTGGGGGCCACGGGCCTAGAGCGGGCGATTGTTTACCTGATCAGCAGCAGCATTTTATTGACTACAGTGGGACCCACATTGCTAACAGGTGCAGGATTGTTAGTGGGCCTGCGCACCACGCTGCGCCTGCCAGTGTTTGGGGCGATGCTCGCCGGACTCACGCTGCAGGTGCTCAATATCACGCTGCCGCTGCGATTAGATGCGGGTCTGGAACTACTGGGGAGTGCGGCGATTCCTGTCGCGCTGGTAACGTTGGGCTTGCAGCTAGCCAAAACCAATCTGTATATTGATCGCGCGGTGCTGGTGGCGGCAGTGCTGCGGTTAGGCGTCGCGCCCGGAATCGCGTTCACTATCGGCACAGTATTGGGGCTGCAAGGGCAGGATTTGCAGGTCTTGGTCTTGCAGGCCGCCATGCCGACTGCTGTGAACACCTTCATCTGGGTAACTGAGTTTGGCGGCGATGCCGATCTGGTGGCGCGGGCGATCGTCCTCTCCACCCTGCTCAGCTTCGTTACCTTGCCTTGCCTGCTGTGGGTGCTGCTGGGCAGCTAAGCGCAACTTGATGCTGAGATGAAAATTGTCGCGATCGCCCCACCCCCACAACTCGCAGGATATGATCAAGTTACCGTGGCGGCGGAGTTCGGTAGTTACGACCAAGTAACTTCGGCTTCCTTCGACAACTTTCGGTCGTAACACTTTACAATTAGCAATGCTGCCAATTTTGGACTTTAGCGTAGGTGTGTTCTGACCGTCAGAGTGCAAACGCCCCTCGATTGAAGCAGCAAGCGCTTCTTTTGAATCATATTTCAAGGGAAGTTAGCTACGGTTTGTCGCACAGAAACTAGAGAGCAGTTATGAAAAAGGACCTTACACGCTATCGCAACATTGGCATTTTTGCCCACGTAGATGCTGGAAAAACCACCACTACCGAGCGGATTTTGAAGCTCACGGGTAAAATCCACAAAATTGGTGAGGTCCATGAAGGTGCGGCGACTACTGACTTCATGGAGCAAGAACAAGAGCGCGGGATTACGATTCAATCCGCCGCGACGTCCTGCTTTTGGAATGAACACCAGCTCAACATCATTGATACGCCTGGACACGTTGACTTCACCATCGAAGTCTATCGTTCACTCAAGGTACTGGACGGCGGCATCGGCGTATTTTGCGGGTCTGGTGGCGTTGAACCCCAGTCTGAAACCAACTGGCGCTACGCCAACGACTCAAAGGTGGCGCGGATTATCTACGTCAACAAGCTCGATCGCATCGGGGCTGATTTTTTCCGCGTGGTCAAGCAGGTAGACGAAATTTTGGCGGCCAAGCCGTTAGTCATGGTGCTGCCCATTGGTGTAGAAAGTGACTTCGTTGGTGTCGTCGATCTCCTGACGGAAAAGGCTTGGGTCTGGGATGATTCGGGTGAACCGATGAACTACGAGATTCAAGACGTGCCTGCAGATATGAAAGAGCAGGTGAAGGAATATCGTGAAGCCCTTGTCGAGACGGCGGTTGAGCAAGATGAAGAAGTGCTGATGAAGTACCTCGAAGGCGAAGAGGTGACCATTGATGAGATCAAGCACTGTATTCGCAAGGGCACCCGTGAACTGACCTTCTTCCCCACTTACTGTGGCTCCTCCTTTAAAAACAAAGGGGTGCAGCTAGTGCTGGATGCAGTGGTCGATTACCTGCCCGCACCGGACGAAGTGCCGCCGCAGCCCGAAGTTGACCTGGAAGGTAACGAAACTGGGAACCTCGCCTACGTTGACCCCGAGAAGCCTTTGCGGGCATTGGCGTTTAAAATCATGGACGATCGCTTCGGTGCGTTGACCTTTACCCGCATCTATTCTGGCGTCATCAACAAAGGTGACAACGTCATGGATACCGCAACCGGCAAGAGCGAGCGCATCAGCCGCATTGTTGAAATGCACGCGAATGATCGTCAAGAGGTGGCAAGTGCACAGGCCGGTGACATCGTGGCGCTGGTCGGGCTCAAAAATGTGCAAACCGGCCACACCCTGTGTGACCCCAAAAATCCCGCGACGCTGGAGCCGATGGTGTTCCCCGATCCAGTGATTTCCGTTTCCGTAGGCCCCAAGACCAAGGGTGACAACGAGAAAATGGGCGCGGCGCTGAGCAAGATGGTGCAAGAAGATCCCTCTTTCTACGTGGAAACGGATCAAGAAAGCGGCGAAGTCATCATGAAAGGGATGGGCGAACTGCACCTCGACATCAAAGTCGACATTCTGAAGCGCACTCACGGGGTTGAAGTTGAAGTGGGCAAGCCGCAGGTGGCCTATCGTGAGTCCATCACCAAGGTACTCAACGACAGCTATACCCACAAGAAGCAGTCGGGTGGTTCTGGTCAATACGGCAAGATTGACTACACGATCGAACCGGGTGAAACGGGTACGGGCTTCCAGTTTGAGTCCAAGGTAACCGGCGGTAACGTGCCTCGGGAATTTTGGCCCGCAGTGCAAAAAGGCTTTGAAACCAGTGTCGATAAGGGGCCGCTAGCAGGCTATCCGGTGGTTGACCTCAAGGTCACGCTCACCGATGGTGGCTACCACGCGGTTGACTCATCGGCGATCGCCTTTGAGATTGCGGCCAAGGCAGCCTACCGTCAGTCACTCCCCAAAGCGGGCCTGCAACTGCTAGAGCCCATCATGAAGGTCGACGTGTTCACCCCTGACGATTACATGGGGGATGTCATTGGTGACCTCAACCGTCGTCGCGGCATGATCCTTGGTCAAGATACTGGCCCCACTGGCGTTCGGATCAAGGCTGAAGCGCCCTTGAGCGAGATGTTTGGCTACATTGGTGATCTGCGCACCATGACCTCCGGTCGCGGCCAGTTCTCAATGACCTTCTCTCACTATTCACCCTGTCCTAGCAATGTGGCAGAGGTGGTGATTAAAGAAGCCAAAGAGCGTGCGGCTTAATCACTGACCATCCACAGCCTTAAAAACTGTGGAATGGCACTTTCCAAGGGGCAAGAACGGCGATCGTTCTTGCCCCTTGGAGTCTTTAAAGGATGACTAAAATGCTTCAAACTATTGTCGCTGCCACACCGCAAACTCCGATCAGCCCAGACGACCTGCCAATATTTTCGATAAGATTCAGGTTCAGCTTCGCTCTTGACCGTTGATTAGCGCTGCCTGCCATAACCGTTACTCGCATCCCCAATCCGGTTTTATCAACACCGCCCCTTGAAAATAGTGATGAATTGACTCGGGCTGAATTTGAACAACGCTACGAGACGATGCCTCAGGTCAAAAAAGCTGAATGGCTAGTAGCCTATGAAGCTGCCACGCCTAATGTCGAAACTTTGGATAATCCGACTGTCCGCTTGGATACCGACAACGAACCTCAACCTGATGCCCTGCTACGCCTTGAAGTCGGCGGCAACTCTACGATTAGCGACGATGATTACGTAGAAGGTGCTCCTGAACTGATTGTTGAAATTGCCGCCAGCAGCGCTTCGTTTGACTTGCATGAAAAACTCAATGTCTATCGGCGCAATCAGGTGCAGGAGTATCTGGTTTGACGGGTATATGACGGAGAATTTGATCGGTTTCGCCTGCAAGCAGGCAAGTATGTACCGCTAGTTGCCAATGACGCTGGCATTCTCTGTTCGATCGCGTTTCCTGGACTTTGGCTCGATAGTTCTGCTTTGCTAGCTGAGGACTTGACGACCGTGCTGACCGTCCTGCAACAAGGGCTAGCAACATCTGCGCATCGAACCTTTGTAGAGCACCTATCCACCACTTCAGAATAAATCGATCCAGAGCGGCGAAGTATTACAGGCCGCATAGCTCCCTGGCTGAGCCCTTGAATCTGACAATCCACAGAAATCGCAGCTTTAAGCCCTGCTCCCTTGGCAGCAGAATTCGTTTCAGTTTGAAGGAACTGAGGCAAAGCGATTTATTGGAGGCTCTGATTTCAAAGCAGATTAAAGACAGAACCGACGAACCAGGCATAAAAAATGATGAACAGCCAGCCTTCCCAAATAGTGACCTTATTATCTTGAGCAATAAAGAACGTCATCAGCGAGGCCGAGATCAGCGTCGGCAACCCCGGAATGATGACAGCATCGGGGACTGGCAGCGGCTGAATCAAACCGGGAATGCCGATCACCACAAAAATATTGAAGATGTTGGAGCCCAACACATTCCCGATCGCGATTTCTGCCTTGCCTTTAGAAGCCGCATTGATGGTGACGATGAGTTCTGGCAAAGACGTGCCTAAGGCGACGGCACTCACGGCAATCACCTCTCTGCCAATATTCAACACTTCAGAAAGTCGAATCAGGGAATCAATCGTGTATTGAGCACCTAAAAAGATGAAAATACCGCTGAGCAGGAGTATCAGACCTTCTCTCATCTGGCCAGCGGCGCTTGTCGGGGGAGCGATTCCGTCCGTTGGCGCTGTCTCCGTCCCATCAAAGTTCTGAGGTGTGAGCACTTCACTGGCGGCTTCATCACTGCTCTTGAGAATATAAAACAGATACATGATGTAGCCGATAACCAGCAGCAAAGCCTCGCCTCGGCTAAAGGTTTGATCCCACGCCATCAAAGTGAATAAAAAGGCCGAGCCCATAAACAGAGGCAAATCGACGCTGACCAGGTCATACAAGACACGTATCGTTCGCTTACTAACGATGGCGGCGGTACCAATGACCAAACAAATATTGGCAATGTTGGAACCCATGACATTGCTCACGGCGACTTCTGGTGCGCCCTGAAAAATGCCAAATAGTGAGGAGAGCAGTTCTGGCAAAGACGTGCCAACGGAAACGATAGTAACCCCCACAATGAAGGGAGGCAGTCCCATCGCGAGGCCCAGTTTTTCTGCTGAGTTAGTGAAGAAGTCTGAGGCTTTTACCAGCGTGAGCAGGCTAATCGCGAAAATAAGCAGCAGCAGGAACGGGCTAGTCATAAAGGTTGGCAGACTGGTGAAGATGACCGAAGACGCGGATACTAAGGGATTTGACGCATCAGCCCCTGGTTGACTGGTCCGAGATCAGCAGGCTCTCCATTCTGAGAAATCGCAAATCCCAGCTGCTAACTGACAGAGAACATCTGACAAATAATTCAGAGGGGGAGGCCCTCCGAACAGCGTTAGCGGAGTTGCTTTTAAGCGATATCAGGAGCACAAAAAGCGTAGACGTCACCAAAGCTTACGCCATCAATGGCGCGATCGCTGATCTGATTGCAGGACAGACGCTGTCAGCAGTCATGCAAGTTTTACCAAGAACTGATGGTGAACTGAGGGTCTTAAACTACGACGCGGCAACGTTTAGGACAAGTTTGCTCAACACGTCACCGCGCTCAATCATTTCATAGGCTTGGCTGGCCTTATCCCCTACCCTCGTTTTGGCCCTTGGAGTGATAAAGCGGCAAAGGGGGATGAGTCGATCGGTCGCTGAGACAAGCTAGAATTGCCTGGCAAAAGTCTCCCTATACTTCTATCTTTGGGCTGTTACTCACCGTGAAACTTAAACCCAAATCATTGCTAAATAGTCGGTGTATTTGCGTTGAAAGCTCCTGCAGCCAACCCTCGCATTGAAACTGACAGAATTCGAGAATCTTGGGTTGCAATGAAGGCTCTCTACTGACCGCTCAAGTCTGCGATAAAAATTCCAGCTTAAAAGATTGGCAGATACTATTCAAACCCTGTTTCCTGAGGAAGCATTTTCTGTCTTTCGCGGCCACACCTATTTTCAAGCTACAGAAAGATTATGGGGAGAATATGAGGACTCGCGAAAATATCAGAAATAATTTAACAAAGATACCTAATGATTGGCAAATCTAACAAATATCCAAATCAAGATTTTGTCGAAAGATAGAATTCGTAAAAATCGTCGAAAGCATCCTTACGACTTGCGGGGTATCATTCCCACACCCTAGCTGGTGAAGTTGCTGTAGGCGAGACAAGCCTTGAAATCAAAGCTTCTAGTGGTTAATTGATAACATGCTCTGGATACTGCAAGAGAAAACCTCATCCCGAAAAGATCAGGCAAGTATCTTTAGATACACAAGAGATTTTAAAAAATAAATCTTCCTGGCAAATAGCAAAGTCGAAAAAGCATCGCTTTTCTAGCATTATCGATGAAGACAAGTCGATGTTTGAATTATGTTAATAAATCCCCCTGTCTCATTGAGGATTGTGTGAGGATAAAGGTGCTTCTGCCTCAATGAGAGGAGAAGTTTTTTCTACCTTCCCGATAAAATCTTGGATTGTAGTTTCTTTGCTAGAGCTGATTGGAAAACTCAAGAGTTCAAGCTCATTTCGCTTCAATTTAAAACAAACTTCAGCATAACGATGGAGAAATTCAGATGGATGTCAAAATTTTTCTGCGCGCATACAGCCAAGGCGATCGCAATTTTCAGGCTGTGATTTTGCACGGGATTGACCTGAGCAACTGTAACCTAAGTGGCATTGATCTCAGTCGTGCTGATCTTAGTGGTGCTAACCTGAGCAACGCCAACCTGAGCCGTGCCAATTTGAAGTACGCCAACTTGGCTGGTGCAGATATTAGCCGTGCTGATCTCAGTGGCGCTCACTTCGAATCGGTTAATCTCATTGGCGCTGCCTTAGATAACGCTAAGTTAGTGGGTAGCAATCTGACCCGTGCTGATTTGCGCACCGCTGACGTTGAAGGCGCTGACCTGCGCGGGGCTAATCTCACTGAAGCCGACATTAGCGGGGCAAATTTCCGCCGGGTTGATCTGACGAGTGCTTGTTTAGAGGGAGTTGATCTGGAGGGGGTTGATCTGGAAGGAACAGATATCTCCCAAATTCTCTCTCGGGCAGAGCAAGAATCGGCTGGGGTGTCTCGTGAGTGGGTTAGTTGGGGCGCTCATTAGATCACTGGATCAGTTCAGGGGGAGTTGAATGCCGTGGCTCGCAGGTTGAAGATCAATTTTGCCGATTATCTTCACCGCTGATTTAAACAGGACTTGCGCCATTGAATCCAGCCTTGCCCCCTTTGCCCCTTAAATTGGGGGGAGGCCGGATTCAAAATCCCCTAAACTTGAGAGCTTAAAGCCCTCCAGGCCTACAAGAAAAGGGGCTGATACGGAGGTCCTATCAAGGTGATGCTTTGGCCGCAGTCCAAGATGCCAGACTGCGGCTTTTTTTGCCCGTGGAGGAATGCAATAATCGCAGCGGTTACTGGCAGTGCTATCAGCACTTTGCGGTCCCATTCAACCGACTCTGCCAGAGCCTGACCTCGGCTCAGCGGCCATTATGGGCGTGAAGATAGCAGCGCTGTGGTGATGGTAGTTATCTTCTCTAACGGGCTTGAACGCGATCGCCCGCCTCCACCGATTCGGGATACGCAATCACCTGATCGCCTTGACTCAGCCCCTCTGCCACTGCTGCGGCGAACGTGTTTTTGAGGCCCAAGGTGACGGCGGTTTGCTGGGCGCGATTGTCCGCTACGGTGAAGACACAAGTGCCCGCGTCGCAGGGGAAGATGGCACTCACGGGCACGCTGAGCACCGCCGTCGCTTCGTCAATGACGATGTGGGTATCGACCCGGTAGCCGTCCCCCAGGGGCACTGCCGGATCGGTAAACTGGGCAATCACATTCACCCGCTGCTCTTCCACCCCCAGGGCTGACACTTTGGTAAAGGCGGCGGGTTCCAAGTACTGCACTGCCGCCAACAACGTTTCGTCACCGCCCCACTGGGTGACTTGGATAGAATCGCCCGGTTGAATCTGCACCGCGTCTTGAGAGAGAACGTCGATCAACATTTCCAAATTGCCGGGGTCACCGACTTCCAGCAGCGGCGTCCCCGCCGTGACATAGCGCGCACTTTCTTCCATCACGCGCAGCACCCGGCCTTCTGAGGGGGCAGCAACATTGGTGCGCTGGGCATCATCGGCGAGCCGGGCGAGTTCGGCTTCGACCCCGGCCATTTCCGCCTGATACGCCTCAATCAAATAGTCAGGGTCTTGCTGTTCGGCCTGCAGGATGTTGAGATCTTGCTGGATTGCATTGATCGCGGCGATCGCGCTCTCTAGGGCTTGTTGAGCCGCATTCTTCTCTTGTTCTCGGGCGGTGGCCTCTAAGGCAGCTGATTCCCGCGCCTGGTCAGAAATCGCGCCCTGAGCGGCCAACTCATTCGCCCGCTGCAGTTCGCGCTGGGCCTGTTGCCAATTCGCTTCGGCTCGGGCCAGTTCTGCCTCGGTCTGCTGTTTTTCGGCTTGGGCCACGGCAATGCGGCTGCTGGCTTGTTGCAAGGCGTCGTCTTTAGGGCGGAGGGTTTCGACCCCGGCGATTTGGGCTCGCAGCTCGTTGAGCCGGGCTTGGGACTGTTGCACCTGGCTAGTTAACGGCAGCGGATCAATGCGGGCCACCACCTGATTGCCGGTAACGGTGTCGCCTGCTTCCAAGTCAATCCGTGTTAGACGACCATCGACCGGAGCCGACACGATGAAGCGATCGCGCACCCGCGTTTCTCCCTCTGCATCGACCGTGAGCTGGAGGTCACTCGGCTCTACCGTCACCAAATCCACCCGTTTGGGACTGGGCCGCAACACCAATACGCCCAAGCCCA
>ERZ1740065.1691-NODE-1691-length-13420-cov-11.269136_pt1 | contig 13420 bp, 13 predicted proteins | sample MGYA00581738_ERZ1740065 | MGnify/ENA primary metagenome ERZ1740065 (study PRJEB43018, sample SAMN04849749) | marine metagenome | isolation source: floating plastic debris | place: Pacific Ocean | collected 2008-09-01 | study: EMG produced TPA metagenomics... | reverse complement strand
CAGTGACTGAGAGCAATATAATTTACCTACACTGTGGCTCTCTCCTTTCCAGCTCATCTGAAGGAAGATGAAGACACTGTGTTTTGTTGCGCTTCTGTTGACATGTGGGCAGTCAATCGAAGTTCTTGAGAATGCTGACTTTGAGGGCGTGTTCGGCAGCGGTAACTGGGAGTGTTCAGGCTGTACCGCTGTCGCTAACGCAGACGCTTATCAGGGCAGCCAATCACTGAAAGTTTCTGGAAGGTAAATCATTCATTCACGATTCACCTGACAAGTGTCTGCTAAAATGCTCAGAGGCATAACGCGGTTTGTAGGAATAGCTTTTGGAACGGGCCGATACAGGAACTCACCATTGGTGCAGACGTCTTTATTGGTGTGGAGTACAAGTTCACAGGCTACATCAAGCTGTTAAACTCTGCCACAGATCAGACTGTCAAAGTCACCCTACGTTATAAGCCTGCGGGTTGGTGGCTGACGCTACTCAGGAATTCTTTACCTGCTGTATTAACTGCTGCCACCTCAGACAGCGGTTAATTGCCTCAATGTCTCCTCTAGGTGGCGCTAATGAATACAAAACTGTTGTTTTCAAACCGAACATTGACGCGGCTGATGGCTGGGTGGAAATGCAGGGAACTTTTGTTGTTGAAGGTAACAAAACTTATTACAATCCCCAATGACTTCTTCAGAACTTGTGCTATGTGAGAGAGAAACCGTAACACACTGATCTCTCTACATCACCTTCTGTTACCTTCATTCCACCAGAGTAAAACATCCTCACTTAGTACAGACACTATGGTATACATGTACTGTAGTGTCTATACTAAGTGAGGGATTTTTCACTCTGATGGAACACATGCACGCAGGATTGAGCCATGTTTAGATCTCACTAAAAATGAATGCATGGTTCCTTCAGCATTAGTGCTAATGCTGAAGGAACCATGCATTCATCCTGGGAGAATATGGTACGGTATGAGAATATGGTACGGCATGAGAATATGGTACGGTATGAGAATATGGTACGGTATGGTATTTTCCTAGCAGATCCATATCTCTCAGCAACTTTGTATGAGGTAACATGTCATTTAATGAATTGCAATTTGATCTATGAGCCATTGAAATAACATGAACCATTTCAATATTTCTAGAGAAGTAGCATACCTCATAGCTACAATGGATAACGTCATCGACATGAAAAGGTCTAGATGAACTGTCGAAATGTACAAGATATTTCGTTATGTTTTCTCGTTGTATTTCCTGGGATGAATGCGGCGCATTTATTCCTATTATCTCCAAAACTGCATGACATCTGTTCTCCTCTGTCCTATTCCAGTTCCTCCCTGTCCTGCCTCGATCATAACTCATCCACACCTCACTTCTCATTGCTGCACCTCAATCATTTGTCAGTCATAACTCTGGTATGTTTTACTGTCCTACCACCATGATGGTTCTGTCATACTTTGATCCCAAGTCAAACTTAATCTGGTCATGTTTTAGTCATTCCTTGGTCATACATAGGTCATGACTAAGCCATACATAGGTTATGACTCAGCCATACCTGGGTCATAACTAAGCCACACCTTAATCATCACTCGGCCATATCTAAGTCATATTTCTGTCATAGACAAGGGGCCTGGTGCCCAACTCTTCATCTACGCCGAGGGTCCAGACAGTGGAGTTGACTTCCTAGCAGACGCATTCAGTGTCACACCAATTTACAATGGCTTACTGAAGAATGGAGATTTTGAGTATCAGTTTGATGGTAGCTGGAATTGTAACTCGTGCACCACGTCAACAAGTGCCGACGCGGTCTCCGGTAGACGCTCCTTCAAGGCCACTGGCAGGTCAGGTTCCTAAGCTATTCAAGATACCCAACAATACTTTATTCTAATGTAACACCCTTTCCTTGCTCTCATACCACAGTTCGTGAGAGGAAATTGTTTAAGAGGCTAAATAAGACGGTTTTCAATTATAGCACTAAAGATTTTTAACCAAAATTATAACTCCTAGGCGTGTGAATCGATCAGTTAGTGGATCTATGAATTCTTCAGTTAGTGGATCTATGAATTGGTCAATCAGGTGCTGAAATACAAGGCAAAAATAGTAACGGTTACATACCTGACCAGGATCTCTACTGTCGGCCTGCCTGCCCAACTCCAAACCATTCTCTGCCCATTTTGTCATTCACTGTTTGATTCTCACATACGTGTAAATCCATGGGAGCATCGTAATATCAGCAGACAATTTTAATTCAGGACTGCTTTCTGGCAAGGACCTAGGCAGCAACTGGCTCTAGGTACTGAGGTGATTGCTGGGAGAATGTACAGGTTCACAGGCTATGTAAAGCTACCAAGTGGAGCTTCGCATAACTTTAAGGTCACCCTGAGTTACAAGAAACCAGGTAAGATGAGCACAATTACCTGCTGTTGTCTACGTAGAGCAAGAGAGGAGAGGGGAAGAGGAGAATTAGGGAGACGGCAAGGGTGAGGGAAGGGTGGGACGGTATTTGAAAGGGGATGGAGATGAAGAGGTAAATAGAGGGTGAGAGATGAGGAGAGAAAGAGAAGAAAGGGATAGGAAAAGCAAGGGAGAGGGAGAGGGAATGGATGAGGGAGAGATAGGTATACAGAGGGAGCATAGTATGTGCAGGAGAAGGAGAGGGTACCTAGAGAGGGTGCACGGAGGAGAGGGGAGGGTGCATGGAGAGGGGGAGATAGTGTATGGGGAGGCAGAGAGGGTGAATGGAGATATGAAAGAGAGTGCATGGAGGGTAAAAGGATGCGGAGGGCACAGGAGGACAGGTAGGATGGGTGGGACATGTGGAACAGGAAGATAGGGTGCATGCAGAGTAAGAGGGAGAGATGTGAGGATTGGGTACTTGAAGGAGTTTTGCGTGACCAATGAGAGTTTCTGTAACAGATAACACAATGGCCTATCAAGGGATAGCTGAGAGTCAGAATGTATCTCCATCTGATGGCTGGACACAGCTCACTGGAGACTTCACAGTTGAGGGTAACGTATTCAACTCTTTGTCTATCTAAGCGTCAGCATGACTGGAATGGTGTAACCCAGAACCTCAGTGTCAGGTAGAATGCTTGAATACAGTAGTAGTGCATGATAATAAAGTCGTCGATATGTTCTAGACTACGGCGCCGGTACAGAACTTTTCCTATACGTGGAGGGGCCTAACTCTGGGGTTGATTTTCTCGCCGATAACTTTGCTCTCTCCGATGTCACTCCTCAGCCAACGTCACAGGAACTATTAAGGAACGCCAATTTTGAGGACACATTTGGAAATGATAACTGGAGATGCAATGGGTGCACTGGATCAGCTAACTCAGATGCTTACGAAGGCAGCCAATCCCTCAAAGCGTCCGGCAGGTAAGCGCGTTTAGATGATTGCACACAGCCACATTTTCCAGGGTGTGAGTCAGCTCTCCCTGATCTCAGGACCAGCGAGTGGCAAGGACCTCTACAGGTGCTGCCGCTCGGCAGCAACGATGGCGGTAAAGCCTACTTCTTCTCTGGATACGTGAAAGTTCTCAACACGGTCAATGCTCAGAAAGTAACTGTGACGCTTAGCTACAAGACAACGGGTAAGTCTACCGGAAATACTGCATAACCGCTTGAATAGTACGTATGTCTATGTCTATGTCTATGTCTGTGTCTATGTCTATGCACTGCTCTCTGGGAGTTAATATTGTTGTTTTCTAACTTTTTTTCAGCGGATGAAAGGACATACCATGGCATTGCTTCCAGGGACAACGTCCTCCCATCAGACGGCTGGGTGAGACTGGAGTCAGATTTCGTAATGCGGAGTAAGTCTGCTAGAGCCTATGCAGGTGTCACATGCTCCAGCTATACATCAAACATGCTTATGCATAAGACGATACCTGTTATGGCCATTGCCACTGTCACAATGACTGTCACAATGACTGTCGCAATGGATGCCACTATTACCGCAACAATGACTGTCACACTCACAGTCACAATTAGTATCACAACTACTGTCATACTTACTGTCAAAATTACAGTCACATTTGCTGTCACAAATTTCTGTCACAGTTACTGCCACAATTACAGTCACAAAAACTGTCACTATTACAGTTTGGATTACGGTCACAAAGACTGTCACTATTACTGTCAGAATTACGGTCACAAAGACTGTCACAATTACTGTCACAGCGGCGCTCAAAGTTGCCTACAAAGCGTACTGTACTCAGCATAGCACGATCTGCTGCATTCCATTTCGTGGACATGGACATGTCATCCTTTCTTCTGAGTTCACTACACTTCACACCAAAGCCGATCATAGACAAATTGCTATCAGGCTCTCAGATGCTGTGGGGCAGTGGATAGAGATAACTGCTCCACTTCCTGTTCCAATTGCAGGCATCAACTCGCTGGATAAGATCAGCCTCTACGTCTCTGGTCTGGACAGTGGCGTCGAGTTTCTGGTGGACAAATCCAGTCTCATTGAGCTATCCACCGCTGGCTGGAGTCAGCGAGCTGCGGACAGCATTGACAGCATCAGGAAAGGCGACCTGACTGTCACAGTAACCAATAGCGGCAGCACTTCAAACAATGTAGAGATCAAGGTAGGATAACTCCGATTTACAATGCGGCAATTGCTGGTTATTATAGGTTAGATTTAATTTTTTTATGTTCAAGCAAACAAAACCTTCAAAAAATACATAACTTCGCATCAGCTAACATAGAACTTTGATAATGAGTCCTGTTCCCTTCATGAAAGTTAAAACTCTTGGCAGCATGCTAAAGTTGAAACAAAAGTCCACTCAAGATTCGGCTATCGATTTATGCGGATCACTGGTTACGATGATGTTTCTTTATGCTGTTTATCAGACTGGATCCTTTATCAGAACACGCATCATGTATCAATTCATCTGACCATAACACCATAACATGACATCTGTACCCAATGCCCCCTTTCATCTTCACTTTACCATCTCACGCTCCTCATTGTAACCAATATCTATGTCTATGTGTTAAGGTTGAACAGCTGAAACACGAGTTTGGCTTTGGGACAGCTGTGGATTCCCAAACACTCAAGGATAACAGTAACTATAGACAGTGGTACTTGGCCAACTTTGACGTAAGTGCAATGAGACCTTTCGCAGGGCTGGGCAATCATCTGTTTCCAGTGTATCAAATGCCACGACTCAATTTACCATTCACTCATTTATCAGTGGGCTGTGCTGGAGAACGACTTCAAATGGAGGCAGACAGAGTGGAACCAGGGAACCTACACCTGGGAAAAAGCTGACTATGCTATGGAAATTCTTGAGCAAAAAGAGTAAGCAACATTTAGCTGGTGAACTAGACAACTATAATTAGTAGCTATACTATATCCTGCTCTTTCCACTCCATATGCCAACGTTATCGGCATCATCCCTCTAACGAGGCCTATGATTATTCTGATTTGTCACTATGTCATTGTAGAAAGAAGGTCAGAGGTCATGCCATTTTCTGGGCCGCGGAGAGCAGAAATCCTAACTGGGTTCAGAGCATAACATCTCCCACGGCCCTAAGGACTGCCGTTGACAATAGGGTCGAGAGTTTACTCGGGCGTTACACTGGAAGGTGAGAGTTGCATCCCAATTGCAATCAGACTGGTAGTCCGGTCACATCGCTACATTGCTACATTGCTACATCGCTACATCGCTACATCGCTACATCGCTACATCGTTACATACTCCCCTTCGCAGACTGGAACACTGGGATGTCAACAACGAGATGATTAACAATGACTTTTTCAAAGACGTCTATGGGTCATCACAGATCAGATATGACATGTTCGAACTTGCTCATCAGAAAGATCCTAACGCGCTTCTCTTCCTCAATGACTACAATATAATAGCTGGAGGCCATTGGCTTCAAGTAGGGAAATACAACTCTTATTGATCTAACAATTTACAGAACGGTCATCGCTATTCATTTCACTATTAGAATTACACTGAACAAGCCAACGAGTTCAAAGCTGCTGGAGCACCTGTTCATGGATTGGGAGTTCAAGGTCATTTCTCTGACAAGACACCGGGAGCTGTGCTGTGGAATCGATTCGACAGACTCGCTACAACTGGACTGCCGATCTGGATAACAGAGTTGGACTATGCAAACTCCAATGTCCAGAAACGAGCAGATGTCCTAGAGGAGATCATCACGGCTGCCTTCAGGTGAGCGATTGCATGAAAACAGTCCCTATTGGAGTTGTGTGCTCCTAGAATGTTATCAACCGATCAATGAATGAGACAGTAATGATATTCGTATATTATCCATGCAGCCATCCTGGCGTAGAGGGACTGCTATTCTGGGGATTCTGGGAGAACAGGCACTGGAGAGGACCAGACGCAGCTCTTGTTAATGGAGATGCTATGACAGTACGTTACACAATTCAGGCTGCTGTGTGATTGAGGAGTGGTGATTAAAACTCTGCTGCTAGGTCATACTTGTGTCAGAAATAGGAAGTGTCGACCTCATCAAACTGGGCGGAGCTGTTATCGAGTTGTTTTTAAACAATGATTTTGCTGCAAAATTCTAAACCACTGTGTCTCATTTTATCATCGGCTGCCATTTTCTGTTGAGAGTTTATGCCACGGTCCAGTAGCATCAATCACAATAGCTTTCTGTTCTTTCATAAATTAGGACATACATAGCTGTACAGGAAATTGTATGTAACCTTGCATCGAGGGATGTGATGATAACATGATACTATTTCACTTCAGCCGAATGCGGCTGGGCTGATGTGGCAGAACCTGTTTAATCAGAGATGGAGGACAAGAGAGACACGCAGTGTCGGCACATTGGCAAGCGGTGGTGCCAAATCAGAATCGATGAGAGCGTTCTACGGGGACTACCGTATATCAGTGCTGGTCGATGGTAGTGAAGTACACAGTGAGAATGCCACGCTGACTAAAGATGCTGGTTCTAAGGAGGTAGTTATCACACTTTCTGTTGCTGTTTAGGTAACTACATACTATATTCCATTTTCATCATATACTCTCTAGCTACTTTTTCACTGATAACTCCGCTCTGCTTGCTTCTATGCTCACTGTTAACCTCATTGAAAAGATTACAAACTGTGTATCCGCTAGCATCATCATTACTTTTATTATTATTCTCGTTAACTAGCTGAATACGTGAAGTCTCTCAGAGCACCTGCTGGTGTCAAGCACCATGTAGTCCTCATAAAGCCTCAGGGTTAGTGAATGTATTCAACTGTAGCTTAAGGAAATCTGAGAGATAAACTCCTTCCCTGGATTCTTGTTCAGAAAGTTGATAGCTGTGACTGATCAGAATATTGTTGTCATGGCTACCAGTGTGACCATTTCATAGGATGACATCAATCATTCGATGGAAGTATCCAAGCTGCTAACTTCTCTGAAAAATATCCGGTTTGCTGACCTCCTCCCTCATTTCATACTGACGGCTGCAGGATACTTAGGCTACAGGGATATCAATAACAAAATAACCGCTGGCAGACATCATGGTGTGAAGTTGTGTTTGCCTAAGGAGATGATTGCAGCATAACTTAACGATTAGATAATAAATGAATGCACACCTGCTCACACCTGCTCACAGAGTGACATTCAGGAAAATCACGGTATTCCATCTTGGTCGAGTTTTGATCGTCAGTCAAAGTGTGAACCCAGGCCCTTATGCCATCACAAAGAATTAAGAGCAGTGAGAGGTTTCCAGGATAGTGTGATCTACTGTATTGAATTACCTATTCGTTTAGTCCATTCAAATGGCAGCCATTCATACCAATAGCTATTTCTTGAATGTGAGGCTGTGTAAGAGAAAACAACTCCTACTTTACAACATGAATGGTGATGAGAGTAATTGAAGTATTTCAAATAGTGTTGAGTGTTCTGTGGTAATGGAGGTAGGGAAGTTAATCACATGAGTATAAAAGGACTGTGCTTGTGGTATGCAATATAATCGAAGAGCCTGTCACCAATACAGGATACACCGAGATGTTCAGTGATGGTCCAGCAGTTAGTCTCGCATGTCATTGTCTGCATGCTGATCAACCATAGGCCCATCCTCCAGATGGTTGGTGCCGCAGAAGACAGCCCTCAGCTGCTTCCTGTATTGCTGTTTAAGCCAGCCATAGGCTATGGTGTTAAAAATCCCGCTGACCGTAACTAAGGAGTACAGGTAGCCCGACGCTCTCGGACCGAGAACATGGCCAGCGATGGCGGCGATGATACTGAATATCAGCGGCAGGTAGAAGATGTAAAAGAGAGCTGTGATGATGCCAATGAGCACGGTAGTCTTAATAGACGACCTCGCCTCTATCTGATGGTGTTTAGTCATCGAATGCAGCTCCAGCATGATCTTGATGAAGCAGAATGAGACGATGATGTGGCAGAAAGCACAGAGAAGCAGGGCGACTCCCAGATAGATTATGTATGAAGGCTTGGTGCTGTATATGGAACACGTCTTACTACCTGAAACGCAGGCACCCTCCAAGGCGATGGCTATCACTGATGAGTAGACAATCACAATGAACCAAGAAATTACAGTCAACTTCTTGAAATGCACAGAAAGAGGGTGGGTTACGTAGGTGAATGGTTTACAAACGGCGATGTAGCGGTCGGCTGTGGCGACTGTGAGAGTGATGAGAGTGATGGATACCGTGACGTCATTGATGATGGCACTGATAGTACAGACAGCAGGCAGCCGTACCAGTAAGATCTGCGCTGCACAGTTACTGAGCAGGGTGCCTATCACAGCTCGACAGATGTCCGCCAAGCAGAGATGGACCATAGTGATGTAGTTATTGGTCTTTTGAGAAAACTTGACAAGCGTGGCCAAGTGTACCATGTTGATAACCAAGGAGATAGATGATACCAAAGAATCTGTTACCATCACATCCACCTTAAACATAGAGATCAGCTGTAGATTGAGAGAAGACAACTCCAAGCTGATATTATTAACTATTACATACCTGATAGCATACGTGTTCGATGGATGTGTTCTCACAGATGGCGGCTGTTCTTGAAGAGTTGTACCACCACGTGGTGTCTGGAGAACTCATAATATCAGACCAACTGAGCCAGACTCCAGTAATGGAGGAAGGAACTGGATCAAGCAGCTATTGGAACTAAACAGCAGTGCATGTATTTAGTACCTCATTGTTACATCAATCTAGGAAATATTGATTTTATTAGTTCATTTGAATATCGGTGGCCACGATTCGTCTAATTTCGAGATAGAAAGACATAGAGTTCACTGGTAGGGTGAAAAGTATTTGTGTCACGATGTCATGGTGTCACGATGTCATGGTGTCACGATGTCATGGTGTCACGATGTAACTGGTCTGAGGTGTAAACTGGTATCAACATACAAGATCAATATGCAATTGCTGTGGGCAACGGGTGGACATCAAGAAACCCGTAGGTAAATAGAAAAGTGGACATACAGCAAGTAAATGGAGGGGTCTGTCACCACATTTCCATGAATCTGTTTCCTGCTCTGATCTGCCAGCCTCTGTGTCCGACTGATTACAGTGATTAGAAAGCGACACTATAAATAAACGTCCTGTGGGAATAAAATGTGGCTGAAATCATTGAATGTAACAGAACACTGACCTTGGGACAGTGCAACCAATCAGAGTCGTACGTCTGCAGGATGATTGCTGGATCTTTGAGCAGATCACATGGCATTGGTTCACTAATCACAAGTGAATGTCAAGTCAAATTGGTTTTCGAGAAAAGGGCCATTCACACTAGGTAGCTAGCAGTGCAGTGCACCTATAGCTTCAGCTTCAACTACAAGGAGCTTTGCAGCTATCTATTCACGCTGCCTAACCTATAACATGATGGATGCATCGGTAGGCTAGCTGGTACTCCCTCCTGGTAGTTGACCACGCCCATAGCCAGCCCACCTCTATGACAAGCACTGATGCCTAAGCAGTTGGGGGAGAACATTTCGGCCATTGATGATAGAGACCTTCTCAGGTTATGAATTTGATTCTTGTTCTTCACCGACAGCATAAGCTGGTCTAGAATTGACATCGGTGTCTGACGTACAGTCAGGTGAGCCTGACTGATGGAGGTCTTGTTTGGAAGCTTGGAAACCATCTCCATGGTGAGCAACCGAGAACGACTATCAAAAGGCTACCAGGCTATAGAACAGCAGGAACTGATGGACAGACTGGGAGTTCAGCAACTCTCCCTAGTACTGGAGGGCACTGGAAGTCTAGATATCAGACTCTCATACAGAACAGCCAGATACTTGGCTATGACAGTCGTTGACTTGGCAACAGCCTTGACCTGTTGCACTGTGACTTTAACTGATACATTCTTAGGCCAATCATTCTCCTTGGAATCTGTCTCTTGCTAGATTTCTCATTACTCGATTTCTCCTGTACCTGACCAATAGCAACGGCAATAGCATCGTGGTCTTTTGTAGTTGTCTTCTCCTGATGCATGCCACCAGTTGCCTAGTACTAACCAGCGGCCTCCCCCTTCTTACTAGCTGAATGTGGCTGATAACCTCAAGGTTGGGCTTCACCGCACTGGTACAGCAGTCTGCTTCTTTCCAGCGTGGTCATATATCCTCTGCTTCAACCCTTCGTCATCACTGGCTGCGACTGGAATTCTGAATCTGTATCTGAATCCTTAGTTGCCTGAAATACCAATTTTAAAACTGTGCTGTTGCCCACGGAAATCGAACCCCTTACCACTCGGAAGGCAGGCATGCTACCCATTACACCACAGCAGATCACACTGGTAAGTTCATGGCAGAGCTGAAGTTGCCTCCATCTCTATTTTCTGTATAATTTTTATCTAAAAAATGCCTTCTTTAATTACTACTTTCCGTTTATAGTTACAGTTGGAATCTCCGCATCACATCATGGAGAATTGTGTAAATTTTGATTCACCATTCTGGTTTTTACAGCAGTAAAGGTCCGTTCATACACAGTGATTATTTAGGGATGGGCTGCTTGGTTAACGGCATCAAGACGCACTACCAAGTGCAGCATTACTATTGCAATTTATGTCAATAGCAATAACCGGGGAGTTGTCTCCCCCATATGAATCAACCAACAATCTAAAAGAGGAATGAGATAGTCCAGGCACGAATGATAGCGTGCAGCACCAAGTGATATGATTTGATAGAATAAATTCATGCTATAAGCTGTGGACACTCATCCCTTCTATGCCTGAGCCCTCTACTTACCTGATAGGTTACTGAGTAAACGCTTCAGTCGGCCGAGAGGGATGCTACTGTCACAATCACTGCTGTCAGAGACAGAAAAGTAAGCTGCTGTAAGATACCAGGCTGTGCACCTTACAAATAAAAAAATCAGTGAATTCTTCTGCACTTTTCGTGGCAAACTTGTAAACTACTAGTGCTAATATATTCATCATTTGTCTGAAAGTAACTTTCTCTCTGACTCGTATTTAGGATGGTGAGGTTGCTGCTCTGTCTCGCGTTTGTGCTGGCATGTGGGCAGTCAGTAGAAGTGCTGAAGAATGCTGACTTTGAGAATCCCTTCGACAGCACTAACTGGGACTGTATGGGCTGCGCTGCTATCGGCAGCACAGACAGTTATCATGGCGCCTGGTCGTTTCGAACTTCTGGGAGGTAAATGATTTATTTCTCTTCAAATTGGTCATACTAAATTTTCTCCTCACCAAGCTCATCAAGAGCTTCAAATGGTTGTTTCAGAAAGAGTGAATGGAATGGGCCAATACAGGAGCTTGCCATTGGTACAGATGTTCTGGTTGGCGCTAAGTATAAGTTCACAGGCTACTTGAAAGTGTTGAACTTTGCTAAAGATCAGAGTCTGAAAATCAATTTGAATTATCAGCAGCCTGGTTAGTGGATAATTAGCCCGAGGAATTCCTTATCAGAGAGGATCGCTATCATCCCTGTCAGGTGTTGACTGTCTTCATCTTTGATCTAGGGCCAAAGAATGAGTACGTAAACGTCGTATTCAAACACAGTGTTGACGCAAGTGATGGTTGGGTGAAAATGGAGGGGACGTTTGTCATTAAAGGTAATTAATAACATCAGTTTTGGAATATCACATCCTTCCTCAAATGACAAGAGAACTGATACTATTTGAGGCACGGATACGTCTCAAATTTCCTCAGACTCAACTAGCCTGCATTACCAGTGATGCCCAGTGATACACTCTCCCTCACCTTCACTCTCCCTTCTCTGTCAGCTCTCAGGAACTTCTCTGTCTGTCATGGCTCTGTCAAATCTCTAAAATGATTCCATCATACCACAGTCATACCTCAGTCTTACCTCAGTCATACCTTGGTCACAACTCAGTCAGACACAGGTCATAACTCAATCACATCTGGACCATAACTCAATCACAAATTATTTATATCTGGGTCATATCTCAGCCATATACCAATCATACCTCTGTCATAGATAAGGGGCCTGGTGCCCAGCTCTTCATCTACGCTGAGGGTCCAGATGGTGGAGTTGAGTTCCAAGCAGACGCCTTCAGTCTCAAACCAGTTGATGAAGGCTTACTGAGGAACGGGGACTTCGAGTATCAATTTGATGGCAGCTGGAGTTGCAATACATGCACCGCGTCAACAAGTACCGACACAATCTCGGGCAAACGCTCCTTCAAGGCAACTGGCAGGTCAGGCTGGTATTCCGGGGATCTCATTCGTAGATCACGAATCATAAAAATGACATCGTTATCATCAGGCGCCATGGCACGCTGAATCATAACTGATCAAAGTCCTACTGCACGAGCACACGACTCCCCAGATTGGGATGTACCACTCTGTGTGCCTTAAAACCCTAACTGCATTTTATATCAAAGGTAGCAAGCTCTCATCACAACATCATGCTAGATATGGGATAAAAAACTTGAGAATAAGCTGTGGATTCTGCTACGGAAGACATGCCGCTGTTTTCTGCTGTTCTATCTTCTATCTCACCTACAGGCACACCAAGGATTGAGGACTGTTGGCCCTAACGAACATCAGGAGCTGACTGCACTATCTTTCTTGTTTTCATTATATTCAGAACTGCTTTCTGGCAAGGTCCGATGCAGCAGCTAGCCTTAGGCACTGATATCATTGCTGGACGGAAGTACCAGTTCACAGGCTATGTTAAGCTGCTGAGTGGCTCTTCGCAGAGATTCTCAGTCACCTTGGAGTACAATAGACCAGGTAAAAACCTCAGTACAATAGAGGGGAGAGGGGAAGGAGAGAGAGTGGCAGGATGGAGCGATGGGGAGAGAGGGAGAGGAGATAAGAGATGCAAACAGAGGAGAGAGAAAAAGAGAGATTGCAGGAGAGAGAGAGAGAGAGAGAGAGAGTGAGAGAGAGAGACAAAGAGAGAGAAAAAAAAAAAGAGAGAGAAAGGAGATAAAAAAGAGAGTGTTATAGATAGAGAACGTAAGAGAAAGAAAGAGAAT
>ERZ1740065.1690-NODE-1690-length-13423-cov-13.208932_pt1 | contig 13423 bp, 11 predicted proteins | sample MGYA00581738_ERZ1740065 | MGnify/ENA primary metagenome ERZ1740065 (study PRJEB43018, sample SAMN04849749) | marine metagenome | isolation source: floating plastic debris | place: Pacific Ocean | collected 2008-09-01 | study: EMG produced TPA metagenomics... | reverse complement strand
GTACGGAGTTACTCGTACGGAGTTACTCGTACGGAGTTACTCGTACGGAGTTACTAGTATATAACTCATAAATAATGTCTAATTCATTCATTGTCTATGTGATTGTACTGTAGAACCGATTTGATAGCGGCAGAAATGTTAGCGTTTCCCTCGAAATCATCAGAAAATGAAAATGATAGCAATCTAACGATGGCGATCCCACAAATGGGAGGACAACTCTTATATAAGGTATAATGGGTATAATTTCTATAGTAAATTCTACCGATTTCGATAATTTTCCATGGCTATTTTTGCGGTCATTAGACCGTTGCTATCAACTCCGGTTCTACAGTATCACATAGGAGTCGAAGAACATTCACAGAAGATTGTAATACTGTAGAACAGAGAGCAGACAACTCCGTGCCACCATAATATTCCGGTAAAATACTGTAGAACAGGAAATCTTTGCGAACATAATCTTTGCGTTTTAGTTTGTGACATAATTTTGCATTTCCTGCTGCTAGTGTCTAGACAATCAATCGAACAAAGAAATATTTGCATGTTCAATTTTTGCGATCAGCCAAAAATTCTCGAAAACATAAAAATTAAACAAATGCAAAGATTTCCTGTTCTACAGTAGCAAATATTTTACAACATGCAAAACTTCCCAGGCAAAATAATTCCATTCTACAGTAGCCTTACCTGTTGAGAGACTGGATTGCACTCATGTGCTGTCGCTCCAGTACCGCCCGCCCAATCTTTATACTCTCCTTATCCATGAGGATCTCAGGCTTGTGTATCTCACAGTAGTACTGAGCCTTCTCAGCCGAGACATTGATCTACAGCAGCACAGATACAGTTCTGTTAGCGATAGCCTCACAACTGTAGCAAATGTTATCAAATCATCGAGTACCTTAGTTCCAATGGCCTCGGCAAGCTTCAGCCTGTGAGAGGAGTTGGCGAGGCTGTCGCAGAAACAGTCTAGAGCTTCCTGTTTACAAATAGACACGGTCGTTATCAAACGTAATCCAGTAGTTTATGACAAGCGTCAGTTCTATGACGTTTTATGAAGTGCCCGGGCTGAGTTTCACTGCCATAGAAGGGATGGGCTGACTGCAGTGTATTTGAGTATAATTATCTCCTTCATCTAAACCTGTCAGCAACCATTGATAACCCACCCGCAGGGCACCTGCATTGCCTGTCAGTACGAGGACTATAACCTGAGTATAGCGAGTAGGACGGGCCATACCTGGAATACAGCGATCTCGTTTGACTCTGACGAGAGCTGGAAGTCGTCAGATATCCTGTCACACCAGCGGAACAGGTCCCTCGTACTCAGCTTCCGGCTGCCGTAGGCGCTCGTCAGCTTCACCATCTGTCTGTCAGCCACGTCGCCATCGCCACTGTCATCGACATGCTGGCCTGAGCTCATGGTGAAGTACATGTCTAACAACCTGCCAACCACCTGTCACCAGAACATACAGCATTTGCATATAGTAGTCGTGATACCTGATACACTCAATCACCTGTTCAGCATACCTTAGTGAGGTTGGGATGTAGACTGCAGATTATGGAGGACAGCTCCATGCGGCTGAGAGGCTCTATGGTCACCGTGGTAACGGATTTCTCCAGGAGCGAGCAGTTTGAGTTCATTGTGACGCCGACATCCCCTAAAATCATTCCGTCCCAGACATACAGTTCGGCTATCGTCAGACAGGATAAAAGATCATAAGATTACGTAAGACCGTACTTCCAGGCCTCTATGTCGGCAGTTGAATTCAATAGTCAAACCAAAACGTTACACTACCTTGATATTTGGCAATATACTGAGTACTGTAAATCCAAATATTTTAGCAACCTCACAATAATAGCTACAATAGCGACCTCTGACCTCACAATAATAGCTACAATAGCTACTGGAAGAAACCGTTATTTAAGTTGAACGCCATATTTTTGAAAGATCTTCATGTTATATATAAGCTCGAAGGAAATCGCTAAAAATTCTAGGCGCAATTATTAAAAATACTGCTGATTTGAGCAAAATGCTATAATATTTTGTCCGCTAAAATATTAGGGTTGACAGTATTTATTTATTATTATTCATTATTCATTATTTATGGGTAGATTGTGTGCTGAGTCCTGTACAGATGCTATCCACACCGAGCGACAACATCAACGACAGCAACCAGAGGCACAGCGAGCGAGCGATTACCTGTGTGATGCAGTCGCTTGGTCATAAACAGTCGAAATCCAGGGTGCCTCCTAGTACTGCCACAATCTACAGCTGTCGGGAGTTGCCCACTCTCTATTAGAGGAAGCAAAGTCGTCACGACATCCATGGGTGCGATATCGATATCCTCGAGGAGCAGCCACTGTGGGGGGAATTGTGGAAATAATACTGAGAACCAATCATAAACAGTGAGAGAAGCGAACAGGAAACACCTTACCCTCCCCTCGGTGACGGCAGCAGTCAGCGGACCCGGGCGCCAGGTGAACTGGCCAGGTGTCTCGGTACAGCAGTACGTACCTAGCAGTGATTTACCATCTATCTGCTCACCCAGCTGCACCTGTTAGTGTGAGAGGAAAGATGTACAATTGATACCAGAGAATCGCGAACTGCTATATTTTTATCATCATTATTACAATTATAATTCTTATACTTCTATACTCCTACACTTCTCCAGAGTGCCCCAGTACAACATCAGCATCAGTACAGTCAACAGTTATGTGAGCACGAAACGATCACACACACGTGTCCACCTACTTCATTTCTCAATGATCAACTGATAAATCGATAAATAGCAATAAAAGAAAACGAAGTTAAATTGCTCAAACTACATCAACACTTCGACAGTAGGCGAATCGGTGCACATATGAACTGAGAGAACTGACCTTGACCAGCTGGTCCGTGTGTTGAGTGATCTGAGCCAGGTACTCGAGTAGGCACGTTTTACCCGCGCCTACGTGGCCGGATAGGATTACAGGCTTAGCAGATGACACCGCCAGAGCCAGGCTCTGCAACGCCATCAGCGTGGCCTTGACCTCCACCACTCGCATGCCCTCTGCTGTACTCACGGGCTAAAACATGGTACAACGACTAAAGACTCAGAGCATTGCTCATGAGCACTTAGCCAAGCTACTTGGACACTCGTCCAAATCTGAATATACCATCAACTGGGACAATCATAGAAACAACATCATTTGGTGAATGGAAAATATTTGTAAAACTAGCAGATAAATTATATCAAGCAACCGTCAACCTTTTTCAGCCTTTGCTTCATGATTATTACTGTATATTGGAATTTTGTTTGCGAGGGAACTTTTTTTGCAAATTCTCCAAATCGCAAAAAATACGATCTCAAAAACATTCAATGGTCACATAGTGATTATAGTAGTATAGTATAGTGATCATAGTAGCAATGAATCTTCAGAAAAACATGTCAATCACAAAAATTTTCCATCACCGTTTCCTGGTGTTTTCACAAATATTATTCAGCACAGAACAATTCTAGTCTGCAGTAACATTGGAACAAATAGCAAAACAAAGATGTTCTCTGTATTTACATAAAGTTCTCTTGTGCTGTGATTGGCTGCATAGATAGTTGGGAGCGAGCGAACTCCAGTTGAAATACTAATCATAGAAGTTTGCTTATTTTATATGAAACCATCAACCAAACTGGCTATTGGCTCACAAGTAGCTGGAGTTATCCCCTCCTGATTATTTGGTAGGGAGTGTTGTACTCCCATTACATCTTCTCCCAAAGCTACATTCAGAGTGGTTGAGCTGATCTGATCGGTTTAGGGAAAACCAAAGTTTTCCTAGTACTTCGGTATACACCAGATGCTATCTATGCCAGAGAACTAGAGAGCATTATAGCCGTCAGACTTACGGTGCTGGGCCCTTTCTCCAGCAGGATACCGCAGACAGACGTGAGGGCAGGATGTAAGTCAACATTCTCCAGAGAGCAGCCAGCCAGATCTGTATCGGTGAAGTGAGGAACATCAGCATCTGGGATCGACTCAACTTCCTTCCGAAGGTCTTCAACCATCTTCTCCTGTCTGTGATACCAAAACTAATTTCAATCTACTGTAGTAGAAGAGTACAGTTTAAATACATCTCTCTACCCCTCTATCTTTCTATCCCTCTATGCCTCTACCCCTCTACCCCTCTATCTTTCTATCCTTCTATGCCTCTACCCCTCTACTCCTCTAACTCTCTATCTTTCTATCCCTCTATGCCTCTACCCCTCTATCTTTCTATCCTTCTATGCCTCTACCCCTCTACTCCTCTAACTCTCTATCTTTCTATCCCTCTATGCCTCTAACTCTCTTTCTATCCATCTATGTGAGTGAAAAGGGAAAGCTGCACATCTATCTAAATTTAGCCCAAGTAAAGCGCACTACATAGTAACAAAATACTACGAAATAAAACATAATAGTAAATCATGATACATCGTGCCTCATCCTGCTATAATTAAAATTATTATTATTACTATAGTTATAATTAAAAAATTAAATCACAATGAAGTTCTATAAATCATATATAATATAATGTATATCTATAAACCATCGCCTATCTTTTACAATGCGATCATCAAAGCCACTAAAATTTCTCGTTTTACAATAGTCTGCAACGAATAGTCTGCAACGAATACTCACGCAACAAGCAGCCGAGCCCGTCTCTTCCCATCAGGAAAGTATTTATCGAGTAGCAGACGCTTATCAGCTCCACATATCCTGTTGACCAGGAGTAGGCACTGCAGAGCGTACCTGTGAATGAAAACGCCCACATGGATACAGTTGATCACAGTCGCACTCTGACCAGCGGTATCTGGCTAGGTACCATCTGACAGCAGTGTCCTTGCTTTCCGTGAGAGAGTTCAAAAAGCTCCAGTCCTGTGCAGCAGAGAAACTGCCAGTGTCAGCACTGAGCAGCAGAAAGTAGGCTTTGACAATATCAGTTTGGGTACATTGAGGCTGTTCCTAAAATTCCATTTACCAGAATACAAACATGTGCACTATAATCAATATTTAGAGTAGTATAACATGAGACCGGAGGGTCTACAACCTGACGTCTCCTCTTCTTGGTTGGATGCTCTGTATGACCTTCACCCTGGGCAGATTGATTCCTCATGTACGCTACACAGAAGGGTATGTAGTCAGGGAAGACGGTGACCAGTTTTGACAGTGCCGAATAGAATAGATTCACGGAGTTCGGCGTACTGGTTCTTGTCATGCATCTGTGTGGGAGAGCAGCGCACAAAAACATTAGCAAACTTGAAACTAAGGCCCAGAAAGTTGTGAGGTGGATAATGGATGCGCCACAGAAATACTTACTCGTACAAAATATGGAGCAAGAGGGGTCTGGACCTTGCACATATTTGCAGCGTATACCGGGGGTTGAGTAGTCCATCGCATATCTTAGAGATCAGTTCAGACTGTTCTTTCGAGTTCAACTGCAGTAAGACACGAAAGAGCTGCAGGAAAGTATCGGTGACAATGAGAGCTATTCTTAACCGATTTTAATCGTAAATAAGACGGCCTATCTGTCTCGTACTGTCGTGTTGCCACCTCAGCAACATGGCAGGAGAGTCAAACACTTACTTGTCCGGTTTCATGCTGAACCTCTGGGAACACCGAAGTATCGATTCCGGTAATTGATCGATAGACCCGTAATACCAGGGAATATTTATCATCATCCATCAACAGCATACTTCTTGTATCCACATTATCAAGAGAAACCACTGCGATGGATTGTCACATGTGCGCGTGTTGAACCGGATACACCTGATTTGACAGCCAGGAATGATAGTTGTGATAATGGGCGGAGCTTATCGGCTGCCATTATGAGCCCTACAGCGATCCACCTTGTTGAGCGAAGAGGGAATTAAGACAAGAAACACTTTATTCACGTATTCATTCAAGTTCGAACTAATTTCGAGCACTTGAAAACGTATCATCATGCTTCAGCATCCGTATCCTCCTTCGCTTCATCAGCATACGATATTGTCACAATATCTACGAGCTAAAGATAATCCATCCATGCTCTCGGAGTTTCAGCTTCCAGAGGTTTTATGAGTCTATGTTTCTACCTCATACCTCCCTGACCTATATCCTAGATGAAGGCAGGACATTCCATACCATAATTGTCGATCAGTTCTTATTTTCAATTGTTGAGTGGAGGTAAGCTCACATTTCTCGCTCAAGCAGCTGATACCACCTCAGACAACGGATTGATCATCTGGCTCAGGAAGCTTAGGCCATGACCATTTCACTTCCTATTGAATCTTGGAGGGTATGCACTCACAACTCATGCTCTCATGGCAGGTTACGTGTTCTATCTACCAAAATGAGTGCAGATGCTGGAAAGCAGTCAGCATTGTTTCACTTTGAATACAGTAGATGAATTGATGAATATTGAAAATTCTCAGTTACAGTATATCTCCAGCCTAAAATCGAGCCTTCTGTCCTGAAGTGTCCATCATATATCTTCATTGTGGCCTCTGGTCTCTGTGTTCTACAGTGGCTACTTCAAGAAACCACCATACCAGAGAAGACAGCTAAGCAATCTATACCAATAACCATTAGCACCCATTACAAAGTAAGGCGCTATCTGACTGGACATTTCGTTACAGCTATGGTATCTATGTAGTAAGAATTCTAATCCATAATCACGTCCTGTGCTCCTACCAGTGAAAATTCAGAAGCCACAGTTTCTACAAGCATAAAAATCACTTTGTTGACAGTTTTACCTATTATTCATTTTCAGAGTTCATGTTGGCAGAAAATAAAGGCCAAAATACTATGAGCCAAGTACCAAACAGATTTTCAGACTACATTTGGAAGACATTGGGGAACAAACGGTACAGCATTGGAGATTCGTAACAGAAAAATACAAAACAAATAACAACTAGCAACCATTGTGAATTTGGAATGTTTTGGCAAAATAGGACACTCTAAAAAGCTGCAGACTAGGCAGCTGGATCACCGTTGTTCTCAGGCTCTCCTCTCTGTAACTTTGTCACCATTTCCTGCAGCATTGAATTGCATAGAGCAGCATAAGGGTTCAATGCTACTAGCTGTCGCTTAGCAAACTTGCTGCCAAGATCAGCAGCCTTCTGAAAATCACTCCGACACCCGGCCTCATCTCCTACATAAAATATAGCAACATATTATTGAGTCATTTCATATATACGTATACACGTACATATTCCGCAAAACTACCTAACCCATTGGAGCAAGTTGAACACAGCCTAAGGATACAACTATCACTCAGCAGGTATGCGGCAGTGTGTGTAAGAAGACTACCATGTGAAACAACTAGCACCAATGCAACACAGCTCACTGGAGTGTTCTCTTACATCTAAGCGTGTAAGGTAAGGCAACTCCAAAAAAATTTTTACCAGGCACGGACACATCTACCTAGGTGTTAGAATAAACACAATATATAAACTTCAACTGCATCTACAACTTACAGAAAATGATTACATAAAGGTTTCCTTAAAATTAGCAAGGGAAGTAATATGATATATCACTACATCATGATTCAACAACGAATAGGAGCTTCCCATCACTTCAACCCATTTTAATATCATTCCTATGTCAAGAACAAGATGATAGCTAACTCACCTTCCATGTGTTTTATCATAGCCCTCTGACTGTACGCTTGCATAGCTGCATCACCCCTGCCCATAGACATCTCCAATGCTGTATCTAAGTCACCCTTGGCGGCTGCAAGAGGGAACACAGGTATATCCCACACGCACACCTGCATGGCTGCCATTGCAGTTTAGATGATAAAAAGATTGCCATCACATACCAGCAACGTCTCCAGCCAGCCTATGAAGCTGTGCTCTATTATTGTAGCTGGCTGCATTTCTTGGCTCCAGTGTCACTGCCCTTTCAAAGAACTCTAAGGACTCTTTCAAATCTCCACGTTCTGCAGCCTCAATGCCGTTCTTTTCCAGTCCTTTCCATTCTTCAGAACTAGAACTCGTTGCATTCAATATTTCGTCTGGAAAAAAGCCAGCAGTCTCTTCAAAACATCGATTGAATGAACACACATGTATATGCCCCAAATACTGGGGTATTGAAAACGTTGATTGACGATCTCTCACAAACTCAACACGGGAAGTGACTGAAGTGATAGGTTAAGTACTAGAAGCTGGTGTACTCTGATCAGCTGCTGCCCTGTCACCAAACGGTTGGTTAGGGTTGAAAATGCTCTCTAAAATAAGGTTATCGTGAACGGAGAGAGAGCTCATGATTTCAGGTCGATCCAGTAGCTCTTGCAGACTATTTATACACACGATGATTGCGGGGACAACTAGGTCTCATTCTTGCTAATCTCGCTTCGCGGTCTCGCAAATCGCGGTCCTAGCAGAGTGTCTTATTGGTCGAAAATGCGCCGTGTTCAGTCGATCTCATTCCCATCGTCGTCAGAAAGGCTTTTCATAATTCAGTGTGGCAATAGCATTTTTCTCAAATTCGTTTGCCTTCTATATTGTGTCGGTCAGTCTGGTCAGCTCTGCGTGGTGTGGTGAGTATCTTACACCTTCTAAGGTTTCGCTTACTTTTTGTGATGCTTTCATGAGATGAGATAAATGAATTAACACGATTATCGAATCAGCGTGCAAATGTACTTTTTTCATCGCCGTAATTTTGCCTAGTCAAGGGAATAACTTATGGTATTCTCTCTCTATGCGATATCTTGGCATGTTACTGACCATTGTGTTATCACTTTGCGCAGTAGAATTGTTTGTTACTGCTACATGAAATATGCTTTGATAATTACAAAGCTTCTATCAATGTTTTCTTATCAGTACCAGCATCGATAGCGAGAATGCTCTGTTGATACAGGCCTATATGAGTAGTGTACTACATTGTGGTACGTCATTAAGTATCTTTTCTCTTTCAACAGTGATTAATTGCAATTGACGGTGTGGAATTAGTGATCTATTTCTTGACAAGTTATCAAAATAATCGCTGTTCACCTTCTGTATCATGAGTTGATAGATAATTCATCTACATTATACATGTATTGTATGCAGGCGCAAAATCGCAATAAGTATATCTATCTTTGTAAAACGGGAACGAAAATTATCATCCATTCTGGAAAATAATTGATGAGGAAAAAGGCAGAGTGAACTGAATCTGAAGCGATCATGATAATTGGTGAGCATCCCCATTGACGCAGCACTGCTATGAAATAAAGATATTTTACAAGGTTTCAAACTCAGCCGTTTTAGTCTCAATGCAGCCAAAGTAATCAATAAATCATCTTACTGTACGTATTTCTGTTTGGATACATGCAGATAACTATAGGAGGCCGTATCAGCAGTACTAACTGCATTCCGAACCTCCGAGCATTTGCTCTCATATTGTCAATATGTTATTGTGTCGTGTTATAGATGGCCATGTCAGACAATGATTCAGACGACTTGCAGTTTGTGGACAGTCTAGACGTCGATGCACCTGATGAAGAAACATCAATGTCTACGACTGTCGCCACAGCTTCCGGCACAAAAAGAAGTGCCAGTGCAGTTATGTCGACTGCCGTGGAAGGCTGTCAGACAGCACAGGGTGCAGTTACGAACACTCAACAGGCTTCTGATAACAGTGAGCAAAAAGACAGCATTAGACCTGATGAGCTGCCTGTGATAGACAATCCACTGGTGGAATACAGCAACCACACTGCCATGACAACAGATAATCAGACATCTCAACCCTCTAGAAGTCAAGATATGAGTATTTCCCCGAAAGAGTCAACTAATCCAGATAACAGGGACGTTGGGATATCCCAGGTCACCCCAGAGTTGGTGAATGGGAAATACTCTACCCGTTCATCGAATCCAACTCTCACGATACCCGTTCTCTCGGACAGTAAATTAGAACCGTTGGTATCGCCTATTAACTCACTCATCACGCGACACTTCATCGACGGTTTCAATATAGAGGAGTCCTCACAACCTTTTCCAGTAAGCGCCTAGCTCTGCCTCTATACAAGTACCTCTTTGTGCACTGCACTGTTCTAATGTAGTCTGTGGTTTCCTTGATGTAGGTCCATAGGTCTTCCCTCCTCACAGATAACATGCAGGTACAGACGAAGAAGAGATCAATGCGTCGACGTGCTGGTATGAATTCGGCTGCCACCAGCAGAACGAACACCCCTACACCCGCTATCTCATTCCCACCAGCTCACAGCATGCCGTCCCAGCACTCTCCCCACACTACTGTCTCCACCAGTACGTCTGTAATTCATACATCTGTAGTTCAAACCTTCGTTCTTAGAAGTTGCCTCCCCATTGATTATCCCTGCTATGAATTTGGAGTTGTCTTGTTTCACGCTGTCTAGCAGCTGTTCCATCACTCTAAGGACACTCTCTACTCTGATTGCATGGTTTTTCTACTGTATTTTTATCTTACTCTAGAACTGGATTTGATAGCAACGGTGTAACCATAGCTAAAATATGGGACTTGTCTTCTTATTTGTGACATCGCATTCGTTAGATCACCATCATTTCAACTTGCACTGCTATCGAATCTTCTGCAGTAGCGGCGTAGTAACGGTACAAGCGATGATGTAAAGGAGAAAGTCTCCTCACGTATCGTTAAGTGGGGAAGCAGCTGGTTTAAATTCTTCTTTTTTTATTCTTATTACCATAAACCAGCAACATCACTGTCTTAGAGACAGACTCTCTTTGGCATTGCAAATGAAACACTTGATACTTTCTGTTACAGACGACAAGATCTGCACGCAGTGTCATCAAGTCTGCCTCAATGTCACGTACTACCGCAGCTCCCCCTACTGTTCAAAGGCGTGTGTCCACGTTCATAAACGCCTGTTAGGAGGCTCTCACTCCGGTGGCCCGCCTGCCAAGCGGAGTCGTTCACTCGCCACCGTCAACAGGAGCCAATACTCTGCCAGTAAACTCGACTCTCATGGTAGCACAACTCCTGTAAGTTTGTTGTACTGTATGTGCTGTCACCTGGGGAGTGTGTCTGCGAATTGAAGCACTCGTATCTCTGACAGACTGAGGCAACTGGAAATCTTCTCAAAACCTATTGAAGGCTTTTGCAATCACTTTTTATTCGCAACGCTCAAAGAAATCCGTTTTTTCCCATTTTGAATACAATTTTCCAGTTTTCAGTACATGGTGACAGATGTTGTGACAATGATCACGGTGATAATGTCCCTTGTCACATCAGGCTATACCATTCAGACACACCAGTCAATCCATGACCTCTATAGCTTTCAACGATCCACCTGTACAGAACACTCGGATGAAGGTGATGTGGATTGAGACTGTAAAGGCAGTGAATAATGCCATGATTTATGTGTAAAAATCAAAGCTGTTAACTGTACAGTATATGTAAAGGAATCGGAGATGCTGATTGGGCGTACAGGCGACGGGTTGGGCATGATAGATCAGTGGAGAGAATACTACCACGAGGCTCTCGTAAGAGATATAAACATCGATTGTGAACAATATTGTTATTATGGCACATCAATACTATACACTGACTCGTCGAGGCCCATATTGAAAATGAAAATGTGTAAAACTTTCATATCGTCATGTTGTTATTCATTTGGTCAGTATTCAGTTCGCTGCAATACCCATCATAGGTGACAAATCTCGGGTATTTTTGCTGTCGAAATTTGGGGCGTTGTTATTACTCTTCATTCTGTCCTCACTGTTCTGGCTGAGAAATAAAATTTTCAGTAGAGCTAAAAATTACACTTCATTTATAGAGAAAGACAGAGTTTAAAAATTTGCACACATTGTGCCCTAAAACATAGTCTAAGGAGCTCTGTCTGTCCTTTGATGTTCCAGTAGTGCCCTGATGGAAGTCGCTCAAGGTGTAATACAGGCTCATTGTCTGCTTCATACACTCGAAGACAACGATTCTTCAAAACATCACTCAATGGTGGAACTTTGCAGTCAGCGAGATCTAACCAATAAGTCACAGGATAACATCAGATGATGATAAAAGTGATCTGAGCAGCAGCAGGGGTTCTGAGCTAATTGCTTCTCTAAGTTGGGGGAAAACTGAATTTCTGGTATTTCTGGTTTTTCAAGTTGTTGTCTATGATGCCCTCACCCCCCTCCCCACCCTGTCCATTAGTTTGCTGACTATTGATGTGATATGTTTGCAGTACCTGACCCGGCACAGGTCATCTTCTGCTTCCACCAATCAGCTCACAGTAAATGTGAAATCAGAGCCACATCTACACACAACCTCAGACAGCTGGTCTCACCCGTATCCGTCTGAGAACGGTTATGACTCTGAGGACTCGGTGCTCTATGGATCTCAGGCTATCGACGGTTACAAAAGGTCGGAGGTCATGCAATGGACAGTGAGTACCGTTCCACTCTCACCGTACTGTGTAGTTACACGGCCGTCGCTCACCAGAGGGCGCTGACTCTGTTTCAGATCAGTGATGTTCACGACTTCATTATGACGCTGGAGGGATGCGAGAGGTACGCCCACGATTTCGAGGAACAGGAAGTGGATGGCAGAGCGCTCCTCCTGCTCAATGAAGACCATCTTCTCAATGCCCTCGACATAAAACTGGGGCCTGCCCTAAAAATCATCGATCAGATCAACAGCTTCAGGTACCTCACCATCTACCCGCGGCAAAGATTCTGCCTAACTGTCGGCTATCAATTATCTTCTTGCAGTTTCATGCGGGAACTCATATACTGAGATATGAAAGCAAACCATGATTTCATTGCTCCAATTGAATAGTATTTGAATACGTAATCAGTGTTGCCAACCCTACGATTTACTCGTAGATCTACAACTCTGAACTTTTGAGGAGCTAATTTACCGCATTAGGTCATGTAATTGCAGTCTGTGTGCACTGCAGGCCCTTAGAAACTGACTAATTGTATTTGGTGAGCAGTAATGTATTGAAATAAAGGCCATAAAAAGAGTTTCAAGTAGTGCTGGTGCAATTCCAAGAATCAGCAATTCGATTCGATTCTCCCTCAGAAGGTTCGATATTCGATTTCAATTTTCAAGGCAGATCTACAATAAAACCGCAAAAGAGCTACAGGCTTTGAGTGGCTACCATGACTTTTCAAAATAGTTTTGCCTCATTGAGGCTGTAAACACGTACCTATCACTAATATGCTGTTCTCTGATGATTTCTTTACACAACAGCTGAAGGATTATCGATAAAAAGTCCTGTATAGCCATTTGATAGTAATTGCTTTCAATTCTTCGATTTCCAGAAGCTAGCTTGGATTGATCGAAAATTATTTTCCGATCTTTGATATTCGATAGTATTGTGTATCGAACCAGCATTGATATTTTGCCCTTTGGGGTTGGCAATACAGTGCGCAGTGCGCAGTGCGTAGTGTACAGTGCGCAGTGCGTAGTGTACAGTGCGTAGTGTACAGTGCGTAGTGTACAGTGCGTAGTGTACAGTGCGTAGTGT
>ERZ1740065.1689-NODE-1689-length-13424-cov-12.724662_pt1 | contig 13424 bp, 18 predicted proteins | sample MGYA00581738_ERZ1740065 | MGnify/ENA primary metagenome ERZ1740065 (study PRJEB43018, sample SAMN04849749) | marine metagenome | isolation source: floating plastic debris | place: Pacific Ocean | collected 2008-09-01 | study: EMG produced TPA metagenomics... | reverse complement strand
TTTTCTTTTTTTTTTTTTTTTTTTTTTCTTCCCTGTTTTCCCCCCCCCCCGCCCTTTCTACTGCTGGCCTGTCGCCTGAACTCTCAGTCTATGCTGTATAGAGTTGATATGATGGTAGTAGACTGATACAGTAGGATATCCTGCTTCCTAATACTCTCACCGTGTAGCAACTATTTACAACCCTGACTACAGTAACGCCAGCATCTACCTCTCCTTCTACCAGCCTTCCTCTCCCTCCCTCTCTCCCTGTCCGTCCGTCCATCCATCCATCAACCTCGTTCCCCAACTTCGTTTTTCAAGATATTAAAATTACTTCTGACCAATTTTCTGAGATAGGTCAGTTCTAGAGTATTATTCGTTTTCCATGGGTTGTATTATATCATACAGGGAGTTGTCTTCTCATACATGATATGCTCAACCATGTATGAAAAGACAACTCCTATGTATACACAATTACACCGCTTGTTGCGTTAGGACAGGTAGACAATCTCTCGCTGTACGATGACACTTATAATTATGTTATTGTAGCTGTCCGACTGTGGAGGCATGGTTCTGGAGGAGGCACCTGCTCGACTTGTCGAGTCATTGCGGCTGTTTCTCCAAGGACTGGGCTATAGTATGTTGTTATAAAATCCATATCGTTGGCTGTAAACATATTTTTGGCTGTAAACGGTTTGATCTGAGCACCTGCTGACACCTGTCCTGCAGTGGCAGCTGTGTCTCTATGCGGACCAGAGTCTATTGACACCGGATCTATTTTTCAGTCCCGTTCCTGAGCCAGGCTAAGCTGGTGGAGGCGAGAAAGAAGCAGGATGCCATTCCAACTGACCCTGATTATGAGGGGGTGGGCGACACAGTCCCCCACTCAGCTGAACTGGCCACTTGCTAAGCCACGCCTTAGTGGAAGCATGTCCTTCAAGATCTTAGATCCTATGATCTCTCTTGTCTTGCTTAACATAATACCATTTTGATGTTGCATTAGAGGTCAACATTTACAATCAACTATAATGTCTGATATGTCACGCATTCGAACTGCATGTAATTCTCTATGTTTGCTGCTATTGCCTCTCCTATTCACCAGTCATAAAAGTTGTTAGATTATCTACTTGTGCATCAGAGCCAAAACTGCTGACTCCCACTTAATCCAAGAGAAGTCTAGTTCATCTATGCCCATGTGTTTGTCTATTTTGTTGTCTTCCCTCCCATCTATCTATCCTATGTATTTGATTGTATTCACCTACAATAAAGCTGACACAGAGTATAGTCTTGGAATACATGTCCAGCGATATATTCTCAGTCTTTACTTAGTCTCGCAGTGACAATAAGGCCAGCCTAATTGGAAATCTGTCAACTAATTACTCAGAGCAATAGCCCAGCTGTAGCTCGATTAGCAACGCATTAGCTCGCCTATTATCGTCACGCACTTGCTCTCTGAAGTTCTATTCAACTCTACACTGGTCACATAGTAACTAGGTAAACATTCAATATGGCGTCTGTTGTTACCACATCCTGCATGCCAGGCTATTGATTTTCGTCTGTAAACCGAAGTCTGTAGCAGTGAACTATCTACTGCCTAGTTTTTTCGGCAGAAACACTCTGAGATGTCAGAGAACCCTAAATCTGTTGCCTCTTCGAGGTCACAGAAGGGCACTAGGGCATCGAGTGCAGAAACAAAGAACAAATCACGCTTGACTACTCTCGCTCCAGGAGAAAATTTGAAAGAGAAACAGGTAATTCATCACTCCTAGTAGTACTATATACCACCTGAATCAGTGTAGAGGATGGGTGGTGGGTAGGAGATGCCAGTTCCGCCCTGTCGGCCTGTAAATTGTGATTTTGATCGCGTGATTTGGAATCATTGTTTGTGGTTGGTGATTACCGTCAATCAAGTAATATCATCAGAAATCTGTGCACGCGATACTTTATCTGTCACCCAATTCCAAGAGAGAAGACTAGTTGTGGTGTGTTTCGTCGCTATTGTCATGATATGGTCAGAGATCATCGACGACGAGATGTGGCAATATGCCCATATGGTCTTGATTGAATTGATAATGTAATAGTAATAGCTATGTATGTTGACGCTGTTGCTGTGCTGAGGCTCATCTCTCATCGTATGTGACTAGCAACCGATGTGGAAATATGACCGTGTCACTCGTAAGCCAATGAGAAATTTGGCTGTAGATGGTCTCCACCAGATTGAGGCCATGGTGAGTGAGAAAAGTTGTGGCATGTCTTTGTTAATCACAAGATGACTGCATGTACACAGCTCGAATCCATGTCTCAAGTAGCCCAAACCCCATTTTCTACCTGACATCAAGCACAGTCCTCCTTCTACAGACCTCTGCATCCTGCCTAGTGGCTCCGGTTATGTCCCTCCGGGTCTACTGGCATGCCTTGGAATCAGGGGCCAAAGTGTAACTACCTGGGTGGGGTAGATTGGGAGTGGGTTGGTTGAGGTGGGATTACTCTGCCTCAACCCAAGACAAACACCAGCAACAATTTCTCACATCGATGACCAACACTAAGAAAAGATACTCCACTTCCCAATGTCCAATAAACGCTATGGAGATCAGAGGAACCTTCTGTAGCATTCGCTCCACCCTGATGCTTTTCTCGACAGACCAGTTGATTCGGCAATACAGAATCATTGGTTCCCATGTTAATGTGCCACGGTTTCTTTTTAGGAAAGTAGGGTACTCATATTCAGCTTGTTGAAGCACCCCAAGGTACTTTGGCCCCTGTTTGGAACCATTTAGATTTGTCTCCACCTGTAATATGCACACCCTGCTTATCAATCGCTACAGCGTATGCTTCAACTGTTGTACAGTACAGTAAACCCCTGCATGCAATAGAATATTATACATGTAAGCAGTGAATAAGGAGTGCAATGCCATATTCCAGTCTACATGTATGTTGTACGTACGTGTACATGTATGCTGTATGTATGTGTACATGTATGTTGTACGTACGTGTACATGTATGCTGTATGTATGTGTACATGTATGTTGTACGTACGTGTACATGGAGGCTGCATGTAAATGTACATCAAGAGCTCTCTGTCAACGCTGTGTAGCAGACACCTATAGATTTAGAATCACTCCTGAGATCTGTTTGCTCTGCCCAACATGGAGTCAAGCCAGCTGTTATGCAATAGCCAATAGTTTCTTTACTTGACATTTGCTAGAGAATTAACCAAACAAGTCAACTGTTATTTGCTTGCTTATGATGCCTAGCGATTTGAATAGGACTTGCAAACATGGCGAGTTTTCTGGCAAGGCAACATGATACTTACGACAAGAAATAACAGCGACTAAACTGTTAATGAAAAATATCGCATGAAATGGAAGTCAAAAGTTGTTATGATGCTTGTGTAGGTAGATAAGACTGGTGGCCTACCTGTAGGTGTGGCTGTCAGTGTCAGTGCGTGCTGTGCGTATGTCCAGAGGATCAGGGGCACCTGCTTTGACTGACAGTAGCTGCGTATCGTTGCCTATGAATTGATTGGTTAAGGATAAAGAAGCAGCGCTGTGTTTAGATTGAAGTTTTATTGTATTACGGTCTGAGGGGTAAACCTAATCTCTGATAATGATAAACGTAGGCGGACCAAAGCTGCCTTATCTGTGTGGTTGTCATAGCAGCGGCGTACACAACATGGCTGCACACGATAGCTTGAAGCACGCCATCGTGTGTGCCAGTGATTAGGTGAAACCAAGATGGCTAGCTGGGATAAAGTTAGCAAACGTCACCCAAACCTTCGTAGAGGGAGCATAGCGCCTGATCAACTACACATATTTGTAAGACACTCACTCTAGACTTACGTTAGACTACATTAGAAACGCATGCTGCTTTGGTTGGCTTGATGTCTTGTTTCCTTTTGACCTTATCTGGGTTACATGTATTATTTTGATGACATGCTATTGTAGCAAAAGCTCAAAGAGGAGCGAGAGAACAAGAGACAGCAGCTCGAAGATCATCACCACAGAATCTTGGACGCGGCTGCCGATGCCATCGGCATCACACATAACGAGGCGGAGGATGCCGTCCTCGAAGGATCACAGGTAGCTGAGACTCTCAGCGTCTGACGAGACTCTCAGTTTCTGACGCTGCCGTGTTAGAAGAGTTTTTCTTACATAAACGTCTGAATCCGTTGTAGATTGAGATGATGAACTCATTCCTGGCGGCGAATGGCAGTAAGAATTTACTGATCTATTACCAGGAGCCAGAGCCTGTGGATAGAGAGCCAGGTCAGCGTGCTCCTCATTCTTCACTAACTAACCAGCTATGTTAAACTCTTACTGCCTACACATGGCATGATTATGATAGAGTGTCATGTACCTGTGTGCTTTCCTTACTGACAAGGCGAGGGTGGTGCTCTGTTAGGGCTTCAATATATCAGATGGTTTGCGAGACCCCTGGTGTGTCTAGGTCTAGGACGTTCAATGATGTCACCATAGACTTATAGATTCACAAATGGTGAACTCTTGCTAGTAGATCATCGACTACAGGTAGCGAGGTGATTTGTGTACGAGTTTAAAAACCACTGTGGAGCTACTAGGCTTATTGGTATTTTCTATATGAAACTACATTTACATTCCGAGATTGAGTAGAGTAGTGCTGATCAGGTTCACAAGTTGCATTGCTGAAGGTGTGATCTTACTTCTACTGCAGACGCTCTGCGACTCAGTCCGTCTAAATCAAAGGCTTTCAAACCGCGTCTGTTTGTAACCAATGGCGCAGATGCAGCATTGAGGGGTAAATGCGTGTTTTTCACACGTGGCAGTACTGCCAATGCCATCACTGATGAGAACTTCACCAAGGTAAGTCTACATGACCCCTATACGACCTTGTACTGTCCGACTCGTCGAGACTGTATAGTCACCTGACCTATTTACAGGAAGTTATATTTGGCTCGCTGGATGCCTCCGGCAAAGAGAATGGGCACGGCTTGCTGAATGGAATTGAGAATGTCATGTCTCACGTATACATACCGGCTCTGAAAAAGATGCAGAAAGGATGGGGATCCTTGGACAATAGTAACTCGACTGTCCGACATGATTTCATGAACAAACTGGAGGCATTCGTCTCTACACTAGTCAGTAAGTGATACGTACCTCCTCTCAGCCTCAGTCTCTCAGCCTCAGCCTCTCAGCCTCAGTCTCTCAGCCTCAGCCTCTCAGCCTCAGCCTCTCAGCCTCTGTCTCTCAGTTGGCCTCGTTATTGTACAGTATAACACTCTGCACCCTTGTATCCCTATGTTAAACGTGTCTAAATACGTCCAGCTAGCGTTATACTCCTCATGAAAGTAATAGGGTAGTTTGTAGGTGGCAGCAATCGCCACCTCTAAAATATATCTGTGTAGCCACAATTTTCATTCTGAAAAATGAGCCTTCAGAGATGGTGAAAAATCCACAGCCTAAACCAAAAGTAGAAACCGAAAGTAGAAACCGAAAGTAGAAACCAAAAGAATTTGGGATGGCCATCCCATATTCCTCTTAGTTAGAGTAGGTGTGTGTGTGTAGTTTCGTAGGTGCTTGTACGATTGAAACTGGTTTGCAGGTGCTCAGGAGAGTCTGTATGAGAAAGTGAACCTGAAGCCATGCAGCATGGATTTGTCTCCCTACGCATCACCTACGGGCTATCAGCAGGCCGCGGCGTCCACTGAACAGCTGGAGAATGTCGAGGAGTGCATGGGCGTCTGGGTCAAACAAATTGAGCAGGTTCAAAATCTCTCCCCCACCCAGTCTCACCCACTCACTAGAATATTCCATCGCTAGTCGTTTGGTTGACTCGCTGTGGCAGGTGCTTGCTGAAAGTGAGCAAATGAGGAAAGAGGCTGATGACATCGGACCACGAGCCGAGCTCGATCACTGGAAGAAACGGATGTCCAAATTCAACTACTTGCTTGATCAGATTAAGAGCGACGATGTCAAAACTGTCCTCGGAATACTACAGACTGCCAAATCCAAGTCTATCAAGGTATGTCCACACTGAATGGCCACATGTTATATCATATGTGTGCTAAAAGAATTGCTCCAGGTGAGGCTCGAACTCACAGCCTCCGCATCTCATACTGTCTATAAGTACGGCGCGCTAACCGATTGCGCCACTGGAGCTGTTGATGATGGGATAATAACATAAATTTCAGTTTTCTATACCATCATGATATTCGGTCATGATGAAAAAATAGAAACACTATACTATTCAGCTTTTCTTATCAGTTGATTCGTTAGAATGATTTTTATGATGTTTGCTATCAGATTGTTTGTTGATCTTTTGCTCTCGATCAACGAGTCACTTTAAACCATTTATTAATATCCTGATAACTTTTACTTATTTAATTTTTTAATTTAACAAATTCTCATTCCCCCATCTATGTCCTGTCAGCTTACTTACCTATATGTACTTTACTTACCTATATGTACTTTACTTACCTATATGTACTTTACTTACCTATATGTTCCTCACTTACTAAGATATGGCAAGAGCTGGACAGAAGGATAACCGATTCAGCCAATGAGGCGAAAGACAACGTGAAATACCTGTACACGCTGGAGAAGTTCAGCGACCCGCTGTACCACAGCGATCCTGTAGGTATGCTGGAAGGCATCCCTGGGCTGATCAACGCAATACGCATGATACACAGCATCTCCCGCTACTACAACACGAGTGAGAGAATGACATCACTATTTGTCAAGGTAGGGCAACTCCTCATCCCATTTTATTATGAGTTTTCGATGAGCAGTGCTTCAATGTGACAATATGACAATGTGACAATGTGACAATGACCTTTATTCAGATCACAAATCAGATGATCACAGCCTGTAAATCCTACATCACTGACAGCGGATACGAGACGGTGTGGACCCAACCCCAAGATCTAGTCCTGAAGAAACTGGACGACTGCATCAAGCTGAATGACGAGTACCAGGTATTTCTGCTGACTGCATTCTAATTCTCATCTCGAGGGTGCAAGTCTAAAATCGATGAAAATCCTGCAGAGATGCTTCCACAAGACTAAGAAGAAGCTCGAGGAGATGCCCGATGAGAGGCAGTTTGAGTTCTCCGAGATGTACATATTCGGCAAGTTTGATACTTTCACTCGCCGCCTGAAGAAGATCACGGAGATGTTCCAGACGATGGATATGTATTCGCATCTGTCCGACTCGAAGATTGAAGGTGTGTCCTTGACCTCTACTCTAATTGAAACTATGGTTTGACATCAATAGTCAGTGTTTCTTTGGAAGGTATGGAGTTGATGGCGTCTCGTTTCCAAGTCATCGTCACGGCGATGAGGAAGAAGCCATACGACTACCTGGACCAGAGGAGGATGGAATTTGATACAGATTTTGACGATTTCAAGAGAGCTATCCAGGAGCTACATGTAATGAGAGGCGCTAGACATTGAAGTCTGCGATTTTTTAGCTTGTTTGCCCACGGTTGGTCTCCTTTCTATTTATAGAACAACATCCTCGGCTTCATGGACCTGCGCTTCGCTAAGATCACCAGCGTTCAGCGAGCCGTCCAACTGCTCAAGAAATTTGAGCGCCTGCAGCTGCCAAATCTGGGGATTCCAGAGAAGTATGCCAAGATCCTGACTGCGTACGGCAGAGAAGTGGACACAGTCAGTAAAATCTATCAGAAACACAAGCAGGATCCTCAGATAGGGAGAGATCTCCCAGAGATGGCTGGGAAGGTGAGTTTTAAATGATCTCACCAAGTTCAGTGCGCGATGAAATTTATATACTGTAAGCAATAATTTGTAGATTTCATGGGCACGTCAGCTGTACAGACGGATTCAGGAGCCAATGGACATGTTCCAGGAGATGCCAGAGCAGCTGCAGTCTGCTGAGGGCAAGAAGATAATAAAAAACTACAACAAGGTGGCCAAAGTGCTGCTAGAGTTCGAGGTGCTCTATCACAGGGAGTGGATGCGACAGGTAATTGACTCCTATATGTGAGTGAAAGGTCAAGGTCGAACTAAGAGTTACTTCACTGCATGTTTTAATTTCCCAGGTGGAAATAGTCAGATCAGGCCTACAGTCATCCCTCTTGGTCAGACACCCCGAGTCGAAGGAGCTCTTCGTGAACTTTGACCCTCAAATTCTGACTCTCATCAGGGAAGCGGAGTGCATGGCTCGTCTCAACCTTGAGGTCCCGGCAGCTGCTGTGGATCTGCGGGCTAAGCAAAGTAGTCTGAAAGAAAGCTACAACGCAATGCTGGTATGAGCACAGTTTAATGCAATCGACATTAGAATCAGCCCTCGGACTATGTCTGAGCCCTGAATACACTTTCAGCTGCTGCTCAGTGAGAACAAGAGGGTGAGGTCTAAGATTCCGTCATTCCTCGAGCTTCTCATGGAGCCCCACATCCGCCATCTTGATGAGATCATCAGCCCGGGTCTGTCGTCATACACATGGAGCTCGCTAAAGATCAACAACTTTGTCACAGCCGTCTACGACGGACTGGCTCAGCTCGAGCTGATGATTGACAGAGCCAATCAGCTCACAGGTATTACTGTTGTCATGGTTACTCACAGTTACTCACTGGACTTGTCGTATAACATTTAGACTCTACCTGTTTATAGAGTTCAGAATTGATGCCGTGCTGCACGAGATGAGCACGATGAAGCTGGTCGAGCTGCCGGAGGAGGAGCCATGGACGGTCAAGGATTTCATGAAGAACACAGAAGATCTCTGTATAACCGGCGCTCGTGAACTACAGACAAAGAGCATCAATGTAGAGGTGAGGTTTAGCCATCAGATGTGAATTCAGTACTTTGTCATTGTTATATCGCTGTAGGTCCTGCGTATCTTGCAATTACCATCTTTGTGTTTGTTGCATTCAGGATGCAGCCAATGAGCTCATAGAGATGCTGCTGGCAGTGCCTGAACCCGTGGAACGAGACGAGGACTCAGATGATGAGGAGAATACTGAAGGTAAGAGTGGGGGTTGTTTTCGAGAGCAGGCATAAAATGTATATATCTACTCCTGCACTACATGCATTCCAGATGCTGACAAGAAGAGCACGCAGTCATCCAAACTGTCCGGGTCTGGCAATCGCTCACGGCCTCAAACTGCTAAGGCCGCTACTGGTCACGACGCTGTCGCCAAAAAGAAGCGGGAGATGAGAGAGCAGGTGAGTACTCAGACCAGTGAGAGCGTGTCTGTCTGGTTGTATGCCCAGTATCATTCGTCATATCGCCGTAGATTGAGGAGGCAGCAACTGACCTGCTCAATCACTTCAACCACCGCAATGTGGACGCCATCGTGCGCGCAGTGCGCCACTCTCTGGAGAGTATCAAGAAGCGCATCAGTAGCACCACAGTCACGCTGTATGGAGGTATGAGATAGATACTACTTGTTGCTAGCCAACAGTCAACCCCAGCCTGTCTGCCTCTGCTCACCTTCCTCCTACAGTTACATTCTATTGTCTTACAATACTACAATACTCATGTATACATGACACGAATGCACATGTATACTCATGTACAGTTCATGTTTATGGAAGCTTAAGTTGTTTAACACACGAAGTTTCTTTGTATGCTTCAGGAACTTTGCATGAGTATAAGTGCATATATAAACATGATATGATACTGATAATGACAATATAAACATAATAACAATAATAACAATACGATAGTAATAATATAACTTGATACTATAATAAAATACCAAACGATCGTCATGTTTGTTCTTTAGACCAAAAAGACAGGAATCTCATCCCCTTCTTCAAGTGTGCTGCTGTGCTGGCCATTCCCAATGTGGTGATGCAGCCAGCGTTGGATGAAGTACAGTCCGCTGTTACCAAAGCCGCCCACACCATAGTACAGGTGGCTGCAGGTGTCTCCCAATGGAACAAAGATCGCAGGAGAACAAACGCTGGCGTGGGAACCGAGAGTGGATCCAATGGTATCTTATATCAAATCCTCATTTATTATGGAGTTCTTTGACTTTACGTCTGCTACCATCAGCTGGTAATTCCACTGGTCATTCTTACTCCTAACTCAACAGCATGTCCAAACTACTCGCACAATATAACGTCATGTAATGAAGTGCCTGACTGTGATGGTCCGAGCTTCGACAGTATCATAACTGCTGGTTCTGGCCCGTTTAGTTGATGGAGAGAGACGAGGAAGCGTTGTCAGCAACGCTCCGTCAGAACTTTCCCGCAGCGACGTCGCCACCAGACCCAAGGGGAAAGGTGACGCCAGCCACATCAGAGAGCAGCCAAAGAATTACTACAAAATCGTCTACGAGAACAAAGAAGTCAACAAACTACTACAAATGCTGGGCACTGCCATCAGCTCTACCAAAGCGGTGAGTACCAGGGCTCCCCACCACTGACTGACATCTGTATGCTACATTCCATCATAGTTATTTGACCTAACTACGTGTCATTTCATACCAGTATTTCAGCAGAATGAAGGTAAAGTTTGACATCTTGTTACCATATTGTCTATAATTGCCTGCGATATGATGTACTTAGGCCGCTTCCCACTCTAATACAGAGGAGAGATGCCAGTACCAATGTATAACAGATTGATTATGCATGTTATACTCTCATATCTAGGTACTATTTTCAGTTGCATAGATTATATATGGATTCTTGACCCGGCTATTCCATAGGCGCTAGCCTCTCGAACACAGACGTCGTCTCTATTGGTTACAACTGGGTGTTGTTATTTCTAAAGGGCATCCAGGAAACACTAGAGAAGTTTTCTCACTACAAACCAATATGGGAGAGGAGCAGAGATGAGATCCTCGCCGAGTTCCTCACTGGTAACCCTGCACTGAGTGAGTTCGAGCAGGCGATCAAAGGCTACGAAGATCTCAACCTTGAAATAGACAGTGAGCCCAGGGCCTACAATGTCGGCCCTGTAGCCATCACCACAGGTAAGTTAAACATTCAGCCTATAAAGACTAGTCTGAAGATTTCAATTTTTAATCATGGTCTGTTGGGATGGTTTTAGAGACGTTGAAGTTGGCACTGAAGGTTGAGACAAAAGCCTGGTGTCAAGCCTATGGAAAGGCATGTAACCAGAAATACAAGACCGAAATGGACCAGGCCTTCGAGTTCATTGAAGACATGAACAAGAAACTCAGCCATGCTATCAATGACCTTGATGACATTCGCCATGTGATGCATGCCTTGAAGACAATCAGAGAGAATGAGATCCGCATAGACATGGGAATCAGTCCGATTGAGGTATGATCAAGTTTACACTTGCCATGAGTGTGTTATCATAGGTTCCTCAACTCAAGCTACCGGCTTCTAGCACCTTCTAGTACTCGCGCAGACTGCAAGTGCTGACAGAGAGATATTGTGAAATTTATTGGTCACTCATTGTTTTTGTAATGCAGGAATCGTATGCTATGCTGAACAAGCATGAGCTGCCTGTACCAAAGGAAGAAATGGAAAAAGTGGACACACTGAGGTACTCGTGGTCCAAGCTGCAGGCGCTGGCCTCTGAAGTTAGTAGTAATCTGCTAGAGGTACAGCCAAACTTCAGAACTGGCCTCATCGACAACGTGAAGACATTTGTGGAGGACTGCAAGAACTTCTACACTCAATACGAGACGGTGAGTATCAAGGTCACGGTGACCTACATGTGGCGAGGGTGATTGCTATTGCTGCCTTGTAGGTGGGACCTATGGTGCCAGGAGTGAAGCCGAGAGAGGCGTCTGATCGCCTCATCATCTTCCAAAACACGTTTGACACGCTGTTCCGTAAGTTCACCACGTACACTGGCGGAGAGGAGCTGTTTGGACTTCCTGTCACCGCTTATCCACAGCTCCACGTCATCAAGAAAGAACTGAACCTGCTGCAGGTGTGTTGACGAACGAAATCTAACTTTAGAGTGAATTTGAGTGTCACGTGTTTGGTTCACAACATTGTGTTGGTTTTAGAAACTCTACAGCCTGTACAACAGCGTCATCGAGACAGTGAATGGCTACTACGACGTCTTGTGGACTGAAGTGGACATTGAGAAAATCAACACTGAGCTACAGGAGTTCCAGAACAAGTGAATAACCAAAACTCCACAATAGTTTCAACCAGTCGGTATCCGTACATGTAGTTGGTTATTCTATCATTTACTACTAGGTGTCGTAAGCTACCACGCGCTCTAAAGGAGTGGCAGGCGTTCGAGGAACTGAGAAAGACAATCGATGACTTCAATGAAATGGTACCTCTTCTGGAGCTAATGACAAACAAAGCAATGAAGCCGCGTCACTGGCAGCGGATGGCAGACGTCACTGGCCACACCTTCGATGTGGAGAATGAAAACTTCCAGCTCAAGAACATTCTGGAAGCGCCACTTCTCAAGTACAAAGAAGACATCGAGGTGAGCCATCTACTGCCACATACTGACCATACTGATTCGTGTTTATAGCATTCTCATCATTGATGCATCACACTGTAGGACATCTGTATATCAGCCGTGAAAGAGAAGGATATCGAGGCCAAACTGAAGAGCACGATAGCGGAATGGAATGGCGTCGAGTTTGCCTTTGGAAATTTCAAGGCCCGTGGTGAGCTTTTGTTGAGAGGCGACACGACAGGAGAGATAATCACCCAGATGGAGGACTCCCTGATGGTGCTGAGTTCGCTGCTTAGCAACAGGTGAGCCTAGAAGAGCATATTAGCTGTGACGGTGTTCATAAACTTTCGCGTCGAGAATGAAACGATTTTCCCATTGTCTCACAGGTACAATGCTCCGTTCAAGAAGCAGATACAAACATGGGTGCAGAACCTGTCCAACTCATCGGAGATCATTGAGAGTTGGATGCTGGTGCAGAACCTCTGGGTGTACCTGGAGGCTGTCTTCGTCGGTGGTGACATCGCCAAGCAGCTTCCGCAGGAGGCCAAACGTTTCAGCAACATTGACAAGTCGTGGATCAAGATCATGAGCCGAGCGCATGAGACGCCGAATGTGGTGCAGTGCTGTGTGGGAGATGACACCCTTGGGCAGTTGCTGCCTCACCTGCTGGAACAGCTGGAACTCTGTCAGAAGTCTCTGACTGGATACTTGGAGAAAAAGCGTCTGCTCTTCCCTCGGTTCTTCTTCGTCTCAGATCCAGGTGGCCTACCACTTACACTAGTTGACTAGTTAGGACTACTAGTTGATGAGTGCAGACGTTGAACGGTAGTTTCATTGAACGATTGTAGCACTGCTGGAGATCCTGGGTCAGGCCAGCGATCCTCACACCATCCAGGCTCACCTGCTCAGCGTATTCGATAACACCAAGAGCGTCAAGTTCCATGAGAAACACTACGAGCAGATCTTGGCTATCGTTTCCTCAGAGGGAGAGGTCATCGAGGTCAGCATTCTTATGTGTGATAAATTAATTGATGTTTTGGATATATTTGAACGACAATGAACATATGTATATATACACATGAGAGAGAGGAGGGAGGGAGGGA
>ERZ1740065.1688-NODE-1688-length-13434-cov-11.766500_pt1 | contig 13434 bp, 9 predicted proteins | sample MGYA00581738_ERZ1740065 | MGnify/ENA primary metagenome ERZ1740065 (study PRJEB43018, sample SAMN04849749) | marine metagenome | isolation source: floating plastic debris | place: Pacific Ocean | collected 2008-09-01 | study: EMG produced TPA metagenomics... | reverse complement strand
TGCTCTTTTTTTCGTGCTCGTTTTCGTTCTCTTTTACTTGTTCGGTTAGCATTGCGGTTTCTAGTTCGACAACTAGTGCGGTTACCAGTGCGGTTACAAGTGCGGTTACAAGTGCGGTTACAAGTGTGGTTACAAGTGGGCTGTAGTGCGGGTACCAGCGCGGCATACGAGCTAGCACTGGACAGTTCATGTTATATCTGGTTACCCAATTTTCCAACTACTTGTAGTTTTGACTTCCATCCTGTGACTGTGCTGTCCACTCAGAACACAAATAGTTCTGATGTGTTGTGGCATAATAAGTTCCTTTACGGGGGATCCTCTATGTCAACACGCATGATGCTACGCTTTCAAAGATGATCTACAACAAAATGATCTCCAACGGTTTTATAGAGCTGAAAACAGGTAGTTGCATCTTTGTTATCAGATTGGTGTAGCGCTGCAACACTTGTTTCCCTTTTAGACATCCTGTCAGCAGACTCAGACCAGTCAGTATGCAAGTAGTTTGACTTACACACCATCTCTCTCCCTGTCTTCTCCCTCTCTCCCACTCTCCTCCCATCTAGCTCTAACTCCCATACCTCCCTTCTTCCTTTGCCCTCCTTCAACCTTCCTGCTCCTTGACACTCCCCTCCTTATTTCATCCTCTCTGCACTCTCCTTTTGCCTCCTTACTGCCAATCTCCCTTTCCCTCCTCCCTATATCTCCTATTCCTTCCCTTCATCCCTCCACCTCTACTTCCTCTCTCACTCTCTTTTCCGCCAAGGTCTCTCTTCCCTTACCCTCTACCCTTCCATTGCTCCCTCTTTCTCCTTAGCCTCTCCCTCTCATTCTTCTCTCTCTTCCTTCTCTACTTCTCATTCCTCCTATTCTACACTGCCCCTCTTCCCATCTCTCCTCTTTCCCTTATTCCCTCCTCTGAAGCTTTTCACAGCAGCGTACCCCTCTCATCCCAAAAAGTTTTCCCAGACCCCACCATGCTCTGGGCCGCCCAGGTGTGCTCAACATTGTAGGACCCACTTCCAGATAACCAAGAAGAACCTAGCTGACCCATATTCTGCTCTATTTTCTACATTAAGTTTCAACACAAAAGAATAATCGATCAATGGTTGGGAACATGAATTATTAGTTGCACACTCCTTAACACACTTTGTGCTGCTCTAACATACTATCTAGATATCAACATACTCTTTTGTGATGTCAGAGCCTCGCCAGTCTGGCAATAGGGGCAAATATGCTATAGGAAAGTAGGTAATGAAGTTAGGGCTCGGCAAAAACCGTTTAAACATAATTTAATCAGACATTGTATTTGCATGTAGCTATGGAAGTTATGAAAGGAGAAGTTATATTCTCATATTTAACAAAGATGTTTTGCATTCGTTGCCAGACCTTGAACCCAAACCTTACGTCAAATGGTGAATATTAATCGTGTAATACATCATGAGGAAAAACAACTTCTTCCATGGTTATGGATTATTCAGATTATGATTATGAACTATGCTCAGTTGAAAAAGTAAAATGAAATAATTCCTTGGCTTCTGTCAGCAAGAGAGTTATTTGAACCCAGGTCCATCAAATGCAAAAAAAAGAGGTTGCCGGTCCCGGGTTTAGGATCAAAAAGGTTTTGAAAGTTATAAGTCAAATAAGAGATTTTTCATTCGTGACCATAAAAAACTAACAGTAATCAGAGGTTATCAATTATCCTGAAATGGTCATCTGCAGGGATAGATCTCAGAATTTTTTTACTTAAGCTCAAGTCATCAACTATTAGCTGTCCCAAGACCAATTTGCAACTGTTTATTACATAACTGTCTGTAGACCAATTGCTAAGTAATGCTGACGAAGTTCGTGTGACTGTGAAATGATCGCAGTTGTGGTTTCTTCATCTGTCTACTTCTAGCTGACCAAAAATAGTTGAGGCAGATTTTTGACTGACACTTGATCATCAGCCCGTTAGCTTGGATTCACTTTTGATTTGATATTATATTTCCGAAAAACTCACAGTACTAGCTACTAAATAGCTCATACTGTGAGTTGCTTTTATCATTAATTTTTCGGTAAGAAGTATTTTCGGTTTGGTCCGGTATGCCAGGATTTTCCCGGTAAAAAACCAGCACAGGGTCCAGGAAACACCCCGACAAAATACAGCTAAAAGACCAGTAAAAGACCGGCAAAAGACCGGCATTTTACAGGGCCTCAGCTCAGGTAAAAGCTCCTGTGGTGATAAGAGAATGAATTGGGAAAACAGACCGTTCGTCACAGGAGTTGTGTTCTCAATTATCAATTTCAAACATTGAATTTCATACCATAAAGCTATGTGGTTGACTGAAAATTGGTTTTAAATAACATCAATTGTCCCATTCTTTGTATTCTGAATAAAGGCAGAATTTCGGGATGCCTCAATAGGGATGTGGTGGCCATGTTAAGAAGAACAAACCGTTTTACCATTTCTTGTAGCAACCACTTTGTCTCACCATATCTCAGAAACTAGACGTTTGTTTTAAAATCTGATTTCAGAATCAGAAAGAGCATAATTTATTATTTTACTCAAAAAGAACAAACTATTAACATATTGAGTGTAAAATAACGCATATCTGTAAGCAATGCATTGAGAACTGAATCCAGTTGATTATGCTGTAACAAACATTACTACTTCTGTTCATCTTTTGCTGGTCTTTTACCGGTCTTTTGCCAGTATTTTGCCGGTGTTTTTCCTGGACTCTGTGCCGGTCTTTTACCGGGAAAATCTTAGCGTGCCGGACTGAACCGAAAATACTTTTCACCAATTTTTTTCATCGTTATAAACAATGAGAGTGTTGCTAGCCATGGGAAAATTGTCAAGTTTCAGTTTTCCTTTTTTAGATGGCAGATGAGTTTTGTTTCCCCAACTCAACTTTTGATCACAAACATGCATGGGAACTGTGAAGAGGAGGTCAACTTTGATTCGAATACAATAGTTCCGTACATTGGAGAATGTTCCTCCAATCAACCTGAAGTCACAGAAGGTCATTGGCTAAATGATGTAAAGATTTTAAATCCTTTAGGCATTACTTGCGATGCAGGAGAATAAATTTTTACTTAGATAATTTCATCTCGGTCTATAATAGTTACTAAAGTAGCTGATGGTTGGACATTTCTGTTCAACCACATGCCTGACCTGCCGCGATACCTTCATTTTGCTATTGAGTCCCAAGAGCTCTATGCTACATTGAACACTGGGTTCGTCAGAGTCAGTAATGAAAGCGTGGAGTATATCGTCGCAAAAGCATCGGCAGACCGAGGGAGTGCAATCGGTTCGCTGGCGGAGAGTCAAGTCAATGCTGCAAACGCCTTCATAAAGCTCATCGACGGCGTATGGCTACTTACCGATTGGAATAATGACAGGTAAATGCTAAACTTCATCAGCGAGTAGCCAGGTTTAAAAATTTACAGGTGAACCGCTATTTTTGACCAGGAAAACATGGATTTATTTTTCACTACTCTTCCAGATGATATCCCTAAAATGTTTTACAAATTCTGACGCTATTTGTGAGAAACTCACGGGTATTATGAAGGGTATCTGAAATTGTATTGAGTATGTGTTGATGATTCTTACAACACTGATATTTTATTATTGCCCCATTGACATGTATTCATGCGGCACATGAGGGAAAATTTTGGAGTGCAGACGTATATCGACAGGAAAGTGGCAAACACAGAAAATTACGGGTGAAAGGACACATTGTAGTTTCAGAATATCGTTGATCATTTACTGAAAGGTGCACTTGGGATTAGCGATCATCTGAAGAATCGGTTATCTCTAGGATCAAAATTTGTGTGTTTGATCTTGTTTTCAGTTTTTTTTCATTCTCCTGTCAATTTTTACGCTCACCCTCATCCCTATCGGCGCTCACTCCTACGCCTATCAGTGCTAACTATCCCGTATATCTACGCCTATCCCCGCTCACTCCTGCGCATGCTACCGCGCAAAAAAGTAGCGAAGTAAACCATGCTTTTCTCGAAAAGGGTAATCTTATCTACGTTGCATCGCCTGATTTTGCAGCTGTTTTGTTACATTTTCAACGGGTACATTTAGAAATTTGTAGTTATAACTTGCTTGCAATCCTATTTTTTCCAGGATGCATGAATATAGCCATTCATCTTATGAAGTTGACTCATGACTCATGACTCATGACTCATGACTCATGACTCATGACTCATACTACAGCATTAAAACCCGACATGCTATTCGTATGTTGGCAACTAATTATGCTAGGGTTGTAGATGTAGCGCTGTTTTTCCATCTGCTAATGAGTAGTCAGTCGGTTGATAGTTGAAGATAAACGATGTATAGCTAGATAAATAGGATGTGCAGCGCACTTAGCTGATGGAATAGGGAATCCAGTCAGAATCAAAAGCTACAGTAAGCCAATCTTTGTTGTTGCGCTTGAAACCCTTCATTGATGTTCCGTAAGGCCTTAGCACTAGCCATCATCACTGTTTGATTCCTATGGACACTATATTACTGCTAATCATGGTCAATTCAGTACAAGTCTTCTATCAATGAAAGTCAAGTGGAGAGTCAATTCCTGTGGTTAGAGGGGAAGAGTCAATTCAATTCCAATTCATGGGGTCAACGAGTGTGAAGTGACCACAAACTGGTCAATTTAGCAACTCAAGTGCAGCTCGAGTCAAGTTAACTGACTGGAGTTCCCAGCTCTGCATTCTCCCATATACAGTTTATTTTTATTGAGAAGTATACGTTTTTCAACAATATCAACTGTTGTTATCACATCCTTCTTCCTACAAAGCCAGTGCATGCAAGAGATTGCTATATTTATCTTTGATCCCCATATATTGAATCAATGCAAATTTTCGTACACACGGGTATTAATGGACAGGAAAGCATGTCTTCGCAAACGAAGCCGTTGACCGGAAAGGCCACTAGGCATTTTCACGAGTGCAATAATATTCGATCATACGTCATTGATGGCTGACGAGTATGGCGTTATACGTTGCGCAAAGTGGGACAACGTGTATCAGACACACACATGGCAATGTCTGCTGCTATGCTGAATCCGCTAGCTCAACTTTCTTTAATGGAAATATTTGAACGTTTTCGAATCGTGAGCAAACTGCAATGAAGGCATCTACCCGGAAGTTGCTATTTACACACTAGAGCTCTGACAGTGAGTCATGATATATGCAAAAAGCGAAGGCCATTAGTTTTCTTGAGGTAGTCAACTGAGCTAGGATTTTTATAGTTAACGACGCCTTCGGATTTGAATGTTAAGACATGTAAATGCATTTTCACGCAAAGTGCATTCATATTTTTGTAGGTGATTGCTCATAATTGACTAATTTACCAGTCATGAAATGAAAAAGGTTTGTCACTTCATCACAAACGACCTGAAGGCTGATGCAGATGTGATATTGGCTTCTATAATTGCTATCGTAACTCTTTTTTGTCAGTAGCAAGTTTTCTAGATAACCTCAGTCAGTTAGCTGACTATAACACAGCATATCCAGTGTCTACCAACAATAAAACTTTATTTTTCTAGGCTGTTAGTAGTCGATGTTAATGGAAATGAGACTATGGAGGTTTGTGGACAAGGTGGAGAGGACGATACAGCCACAGTAGGCGAAGGAGAAGAAGTCGAAGGAGGAGACGGTAAAGGAAATGACACTTGCAGCATCTCCAGTCCAATGGCTCTTATTGCTCACAGGGGAGCTATATATGTCAGCTCCTCAGTTGCCAGTTCAACGGAAATTTTAAAAATCCAAGGTAAGAGAACCCATGGTCAGTATCAGTAGAGAGATAGAGAGAGAGAGAGAGAGAGAGAGAGGATTTGCCTGTAGACTGTAGCAGTTTTATGCCAGCATCCAGGGCCAAAGGCGTAACTATCGGTTTCCTAATATTCTCACGTTGGTCACCAGTTGGAGCTTGCTGACCTAAGGTGAAATATGAAATCCGGATGAAAGTAGTTGGAAAGGAAATATGCAATATAGTTAATTCCGTCTAGTGCCCATGCAAACTTGATTATGTGGTTTGATATTTTGTAAGCTGTCACAATGCTAATCGATCTTACACTGACAGGGTTTCACATTCATCATCTGTCTCGGTCAAAAGCAGTAAGGAGCAGATTATAGCTGAAATTTCCTTGCAAAAATTCATAGGGCGCCATGCTATTCTCATACTAATTTAACCTTTTGGTGATTGTGATTATTCCAGTTGACTCTGATCCGATATTGTGCCAGTCCCCGGTAAAAGGATTGTGTCGGGAGAGAAGTCGGTATCACGAGAGAGGAGAGAGCTGTGGAGGCGATGTAGAGAGCTGTACACAGGCCGGTAAGTTTTTGTAATGTAGCGCTGAGTGACCATCAGAACGGTTGACGATGAAGTTAGTCGACTTTTAGTGTTCGAGGCTCAACCGCTTGGGAGCATAACTGCTTCTGTACTGAGAACTGAACATTCATCATCCATGAGAAGATGTGCCTATGAATGTATGAATGCCGACGGCTGTGTACAGGTCTTCTGGCACCCGGAGAAGAAAGTCTGTCACCTTGGAGGCTATGATTATCTCGGGGGATTTAAGACTTACTTTGACGCTAAATTCCACATTATGAATCTCTCCTGAATGTTTTTAGCTTTTTCACTCAAGCTTTTCGGGATTATCTGAAGGTGTTACAACATATGAGAATAGCGTGATAGGAGCTTTGCCAGTAGTTATGATTCTTAGGTCAGTCGGCCCACCTATGAACTTATAGGCCCGCCTCGGGGCTGCCTACGGTCCGCATAGGGTGGTTCTTAAGACTAACTGTGGAGTGCTCAGAAATCATTGGCGGACTTATGCTTTCGTGGGTCCATTTGCTTAGACGATCCTGTGCTTAGTTAGGCATCGCTGTGGCTATGTAAGCATCCCTGTGGTTATGTAGGCATCCCTGTGGTTATGTAGGGTCCAAATAGGCTTCAAGTCTAAGAATTTGCTCCTACCTTTTCTAAGGCCGCCAGACGTCAATTCTTATGTTTTCGGTAGACACTAATTGACACCCTACCTCTGTTAGTTGGAAGCCATGATGGTTATATAGGCCAAAAGCTACACTCAGATAATCAGCATCAAATTACCAAAATGTGTGCAAGTTAGCTTTATACTGGCTTGTATTTTAAATCGGTAGCATTTTTTATCAATGTCACAGACATATTTTCTTCTTGGATTGATGAATGATCGAAATAGTCGTAAGATTCGAGATTTGATGTTCTCAGTGCTGTTTCATGGTATAATGGTAAATAAATTCTGTTCTTTCATAATCTGAAATTAGATTTAAAAATGATGTCTAGATCTTGAGATAAAGGCAGACTAGATACCTATCGCCAATTAAGATGGGAGTTTTCTTCTCAAAACAAGACGTTTTTTCATTATGGAGATTTTCAGTGATGTTAGAAAAATGTTTCAAAACAAACATCTAGGTCCTGAGATCAACGTGAGTTAAGTCATACAGGTCAAGGAAAACCTTAGTTATATTGAAGACTTTCACCAAGGCTGTTTTCTATATAGAACAGCATTATATATATACATGTTATTGATCAGGTGAGCGACAATAACCAAGTCACGGATGGCATGTAGACTAGACTTTCTCCTGTTTATTTCAACACAACTTGGGTCCCAGAGTGAGAAGCTTGTCATGCATGGTGTCACCTTCATTGTCATGGTCGATGGATACAGCCGATGTATGTGTAGTTTGGCACACGGTTGTACCAATTAAGAATCCTCACATCACCAATGCCACATTATAAACAGGTAAGAATAACATTCTCCCATCCTGACCATGATGGTAGGGATGAGCGTGGTAAAATTAGGAAAGTGAATAATTTAGTACTCTGTAAATATTCAGCAACATTCTCAGCTCAATTCTAGGATGAGAAAAACTAAATGCATTGGCACAAGACCGCAGTGAGATAGCTCACATTGTGCCTCCATCACTGCAAAATGCATTGACGTTACACAACGGAGCCTTTTCCCCCCCCCCCCTCCCCCCAGAACATATGGCATAGGCCCACCTCAAGGGAGACTAGGGCTGCAGAAGAGAAGAAGGGAGGATTTTATCACGTTTCCGAGTGTCTCCATTTTGTTTGAGCATGTGGTACATAGATGAAGCAGTAATGCATTCCTGGATACTTTCCATCATTTTGCCTCAATAACAAGTAAGTTGGCCATGCAGTAGGTGCAGCCAGGATTCCATTTCAGCATGTACTTGGGTGATGAACCAGGTAGCCATATCAGTGAGCCATTTCTTTGCCGAAATATATCTGAACAGTCTGCATTCATTGGGGTGGTAGCCACATAGAAGGAAGACTCTCAAAACACTCTCAAAACAATCAGCTCCTCCAGCTACTACATTCTCCACAAACAGATCTATCCAACTTCCAGCAGGTCTTTCTCTCTTTTATCTCTCAACCGGTCCTGTTTCTTGGCTGCAATAGAAAATTTTCTGCTTCTTCTGACTTTTCAACTAGCAACTAGCAACTAGCAACTAGAAACTAAGGTATTTAGAATGCATTTATCAATGATTAACAATTGAGGTTAAACAAACTATACACCATTGATCCCATAACCTCATCGTTGTATGTGAGAAGTTTCATAACTATTCTCCTTTGGCATAGCTCAACCAGAATGTCAGAGTGTTGACATGCGGACTAGATTCAGTAATTCTCCGCTCTGCTAGATTCTTCATTTCCGAACGTTTAAAATGGATTTGTCGTCAAGATTGTGGCTTAGCGCAGTGGATCGGATGTGCAAGCCCGCCGGCCATGATTATGTCCCTGGTTATTCTGGTTTTGTTGATCCAATATATGTCGAGCAATGGATTAATCTTTAGGTACCGCAAAAACCGGATTTGATAGTGACATAAATAATAACCTTTCCTTTGGAATCATTACGAAACAAAAGTAATAGAGATCTAACAGGAGCCATGTATATACCAATATTAGTGTCAGGTTTGACTGCAAATTATATGCAATTAGAGAGACAATAACCCTAGTATTATGCCTATAGGTAGCAGGGCTGGGACCAAGGCCTAGGTGTAGATTTTGAGGCGCGGTTCGAGTACTGGCCTGCGAGGCAAAGGCAAGTATAAGTAATTATCTCAAAATCCTTGTCGAGGCATGAGGCTTTGATAACGGGTCAAGGTCAGCAGAAGGCCGACGCCAAGGCCGAGGTCAATCGAGTAAAAGTGGTGAACTCAATGTTCTTGCTCTGATTGCTCGTCAAGACAAACATGAATAGTCAAAAGGCAAGGGCAGGTACTAAGATAACCACACCGCTTAGCACGTCATCATCTTTAGTTCAACAGGTTTACAGGCTTACAGGTTAGGAGGAATCAATTCAAATGCATATGAGGTTTTCCAAGGTAGTAACAGTCATGGAAGCTTGATTTTGTCTCATAATGATACAACCATGAGAAAAGACTTAGAAAAACCACCAGATCTAACCCAACTGCTTCATCTATAGGCCGTCAGTGACTGACTGTGCTGGCCGTGCATCTCTCATTACATCACCACCCTGCCGCTCACAAAACTAGAGGTTGGAGGAATGTTATGAACCAAACAAACAACTGGTGCTAGCTGGTGAATCGATGCAACCAGTGGTGGTGAGATGACCACAGTACAAATAGAGAGGAATTTGAGTAACCCAATGAAATATCGAGTAATTCAGACACAGCCAATCAAGTGAGGAGTATGTACAGCGCTGACTGAGGCGAGTTGAGGCTTTGTGAATATGCGAGGACTCTGAGTATTTTTGGTAAACAGCCTCGAGGAGGCCTCGAGACGAGTATTTGTTCTTGAGGCTCCCAGCCCTGAGGAATAGTGACCAGACTGACTCAGTTTTTGCAATCATATACATGGGTTTTTTGAGTGCTTTCTTTGACGGCCGGTGAACTACAGTACTAGTTGACACTTTTCAGTACAAGTTGACATTTGCCAATTGGAGTTGGCACGTTAGACATATCATTATATTAATCTCATTCCAAAGGAGCAAAGTAAACATAGCGGTAGAGTTATATCATAAGACAACAGAACTTAGGATATAGCCTTTCACAATGTCAAAGGGTGCTTATCGCTTGTGTTTAACCAATGTAAACATAATTAGGCTTTCACATCTACCTGTGCGATAACGAGGTAAATGCAATGATGCACTCCAGCTATGACATGAACTCTTACTGCATTGTTGGCCGCACTGGGGAATGAAACTTATTATGTCGCTACAAGTCTTGATTAGAAACGATAATCCTCATATTCAATTGGCCGAACCCTTAGTCAATCCCTATGTAGGGCTTATATTGTAACTCTGTTTATAGGGAATGGAGTACAACCTGATTGTAATGCATAGACGGGAAGCCAGTCTGAATTATGACACCGACGAAACAAGGAAACATTTGATACGTAAACGGCACTCAGACTGAAAGTCAAATAAAAACCGCATCCCGATGAAACTGTGAGCAGAAACTGTGAGCAGAAACCGACTGATACTGAGATTGCTTGTTGTGGAGATTGTGGCCTGTGGCTATGAAAGAGATCAATGATTGTTTATGTAGTTAAGTATTATTTACTCCCTCTCACTAGCTGTGAATTTAGGTACCGATTTCATTTAACATAAAAAGTGCTGGTACTGAGCACAGAAATGTTTCAGGGATACATTCAGTGTTCCTTGATAATCGAAACAATTTCCATGATTGAAAATGGTTATATAGCACAGATTCTAATATTTTATTGAGATCGGGGAGTGTCTGCATTCTGCTTCGCTGACATATAAAGTCAGTCGGGGTTGATTTTACGACGACCACTAAATACCCAACTCAGGGACTCGATTACAACTCCAGAGAAGCTAAGTCAATCAAATTCTCAGCTGGTGCCAATGGATGCTTCATGAAAACTCCATTATTATCCTTTGATACTGCCCTCTTCTGGCTTCTGTGACATTCTGTTCATCACATGATCTTTGCCAAGTTTTTTATAGTCTACATAAGAAATGAAACAATCAACCAGAGTATAAATTGAATGCCCACAGCGATAACCCGCTCTTATATCTTTATGCCTTATTCTATGACAGCGAACTGCTACAAGGCCATAAAATACTGACATCGCTACTATGATTAGTGTGATAATGACCGGGCTTTTGTTTTCAAAAGCTTACCGAATTTATTGTTTTTGACTTGACACACTTCTCGGAGCCTCACTGTGATGAAAGCCATAACGACTGAAATAAACGAAGCATTTCATTGACTGACAAACTACTGACCAGCAAGAGAAGATACATGTACGTTGGCATTAGAAGCTTACCTATGCTGAGAACGCAGATTGATACTGAGACAATCATAATCAACTCGGAGTTCTCATATGAAAGGTTTGAGATCAGTTGACTCAAGTCTTGGCTTTCTTCTCTATCTACATCCTTTCTCTTAAGCTTCATTTCATTTCCTTTCGCAGTTGCTACCAATTCCACCGGGGGCGACGTAATGGAGGCCGGTTGGGAAGAAGTGATTTCACTTGTTGACTGGCAATAGCCTTTGAGGTAACCTAAAAATTACATGTGGAGATTAGTCACAACATTTTTCTTCTTAAGTGTCAGTGCTAATTAAGGTTGCATGCAAGACAGATGCATCTACAGGCCTATATCTAGGCAGCGTGAGCACTACAAAGGGATTGATGTGGCTAGTAACCCTTGCGCTCAATTCAGATGCTCATCATCTTTACCTGGACGCTAGTTTACATGTACCAGCAGGTCACAGAGTATAATACATAGCTGGCCAGTAGCCTCACTAGTCTAGTAGTCAGGTGTTGAGAGTTTGTTACCTGGGCACTTGTTACGACATTGGCTCTCATCCAGAGAATTCACCTGCATCCCATTGCATATAGACTGGCAAGGATAGTCAAGCTCCCACTGGTTGTCATGGTAACACAAGCGTTTGAATTCGGACTTGTCGGCATCTATGCAGTCACTGCTGGTTAGTTGTAAGCCATCTTGACACACCCAAACACTGAAATGTGCAATGTACTAGTGAGTTATAAACCTGCAACATCAATGCGAACAAGTTCAACATCGCCGCAGCCTTACCTGCCAGTGACCGTGCGTACCGGCTGAGCATCGGCAAAGGTAAGAACGACGGTTACCAGTAGAGGTGACAGAATGCTCCTAACCATCTTGCGTCAACTGAAAATGCTGTAGGAAGTTCAGCTGTTATATTATCTTATCTTCTGGGAATTCCCCCACACATTTTCCAGTGGTATTGCTGTTTCTATCAGTTGGGCTGTGGACTGGGAAACATGTGTGGAGTAATCCCCTTTGGAAAAGACTGTGTACAAATATCTTAAGCTCAGAAGCTCCATAATGAAGGATGGAAAAGCAATGGAATCACCTGTGAAATAACTCCAGGTAGGGTTCTGGCAACATTCCAGCATTCTATGCAGGCAGATAGAGTTTGCTGCTATATGAGTTGAAAGGCATAGCCCACGGCTGCTGAAGAGCAGGCGCTGCTGAAGAGCAGGCGCTGCTGAAGAGCGTGTTTGACAGTGTAATAGAATGTATGTTGTATAATTTCATAGCTGTGATGATTGAGTACCAGATTCCACTTGCCCAACTTGAAAATCAGAGCTGAACAAGAGCGTCGGTGTCAGTGGAGAGTAGCAGCCATACTTCAGTACTTGCATGATTGCCATCTGTTCTGTTGTGTTACCGGCATGCTCACAGCTGTCTCACTCTAGCCTCAAAATCAATCCTATGGAACTATGGAACAATCTTTGTCCTAGAAAGGTTTGTTGCCAATTTTTTCCGTGTCACATTTTTGTTCCTGGATTTATCGCATAGCTGAATGATGAGAACTCCATGAGGAATTTATACAATGGGAGCTATATCTGACCATGATATAATGAGATTAGGAGGTTGTATAGCTTTTTTCTCTATTGTGGTACTCTCAAAGCAAGCCTTGCGTTACAAGCCATAATCATGGAATTCCCATAGCATGGGATTTCCCCAACTTGGGAATTCCACTATTCATTGTTTAACATGACAATTTGTATAGACTCCGTAGAAATTTGATAGACACTTCATTGACTGCTTACAGATTTTGAAGTTGGAAGAGCCCTGGTCTTATTATCATAACAATGGCTAGAACGTTCTTAGTTCTTGTTCTCATCAGTATTACCTAAGCTCAGGTCTCCCAGCCAAGGTAAGGGAAACTCTCTCACATGTTCTGGCTAGGGGTCTTGGGAGGTAAGCTAACCAATACGAAACTGTCCAGACTACAGTATGATGACATAGTAACTTCATTACATGGCCTGTTTGAGGGAGAGAAGCTGCTAACAGAAGGCTACTACTATGACAAGAGTTACTCCTGCACAACGGCTTAAGTAGAGAGAGAGAGAGAGAGAGAGAGAGAGAGAGAGAGAGAGAGAGAGAGAGA
>ERZ1740065.1687-NODE-1687-length-13436-cov-3.671699_pt1 | contig 13436 bp, 10 predicted proteins | sample MGYA00581738_ERZ1740065 | MGnify/ENA primary metagenome ERZ1740065 (study PRJEB43018, sample SAMN04849749) | marine metagenome | isolation source: floating plastic debris | place: Pacific Ocean | collected 2008-09-01 | study: EMG produced TPA metagenomics... | reverse complement strand
CACCCCCGAATGCAAAGGCTGGGTTGATGCCCGGCACCTGATAGCGCGTCCAGAAGCCGAACTGGCGCTCTGGTGCATTTGCGAACCGATCGCCCACTTCATTAATGAAACCCTGACCCGTGCCATTCGTTTCTGTGATGCGTGCATCATTATAGGCGTACGCGGCCGTTAGCACCCAATCCGGTGTAATGTCAGCAAACATTTCAAACTCGACGCCACTGCTGGTGACCTCACCAAGCTGGGCGAGGATATCACGGCCACCAAGAGCGATGGATCCGTCGGCGAGGACTTCCCCTGCAACAGAGACTTGGTCGGTACTTTGGAGAATATTCTCCTGGATCACCTCATACAGTGTGAAAGCAGTGTAGATGAGACCTTCCAGCCATTCCGCTTTTACGCCGGCTTCCACAATTGTTCCTGTCACAGGGTCAAACGGTCCGCCTATTTCGAGGCTTTGGTTAACCGCGCTCTGCGGGACATAGGAATCTGCATATTGTGCAAACAATGAAATGTTTTCTTGCGGTTGATATATGGCCCCTGTGCGGAAGGAGAGATTTGTATCCTCATCATTGCTATTATCATCATGGCGCAAACCGCCGACAAAGATGAAATCCCCGACGGTTACTTCATTCAATGCGTAGATTCCGTTCAAATCAGTCTTAGAGTTTGACTCAAACGGACCAAAAGCATTGTAATTCTGTGACTGGGTGACGCCGTAATTAGGCTCGTCTAAAAACAGCGGGATGATATCACTTGGAAGCGATGTACCATTCAAGAAGCGCGTGACATAGCTGTTAAGAAACGGCGCTACTGAGAATTCGAACGTGAAATCCTCTTCAAAATATTCATACCCAACCAGCAAGCGATTATCGAACGCGCCAAAATCGCGTTCCCATGTCAGGTTGGCTCCGAAACTGATTTGCTCTTCTGTTCGAAGCTGGTCCCGGAATTCACGACCGATGAGATCGATTTCACCGTCACCATTCGTGTCCAGCAAGGCGCGGGGTTCGTGATATTCCTGTTCTTGTATGGCATCTGTGTAGCGGATCGTGGCGTCCCATGAGAGTTCGTCGCCAATTTCACCAACGAGTTGTGCCTGAAAGTTCGTCGATTCCAGATCCAGAAAATCGCTTTCTTCATTATGGTTCCAACGGCGATCCGTGAGGAAGTTCCCGTCATCGTCATCCGGCACACCACGCAGGCGGTTACCGTCGAGGTCCTGCTCGTAGCGCGTCGCTTGCAGAATAAGATCCGCAAAGGGTAATTCAAAAGAAAGACCGGCATCATAAATGCGCGTACTGCTCGCCGTATTAACGCGAGGCGTTTCCCGATCTTCGTAGAAAACGCCGAGACGACCCGCAGCGCCATCAAATGGCAAGGCTCCGGTAATTTCACCGGAGACACCAATACGCTCCTCAGTGCCGACAATTCCGCGGATATTCGCTGAGAACTCTTCTTCGGGCTTTTTGGTCACATAGTTGAAGAGGCCACCCGGAGCGCCTTGCCCATAAAGCATCCCTGCAGGGCCTTTCAGAAAGTCCACGCGCTCTACATTGAAGAGCTGCGGAACACTAAAACCAACATAAGGGTCGCCGCGAAGACCATCGAAGAAAATCTCTTCCTGTCGGAAGCCGCGTGCTGTGACGCCAGCATAACTGAACAGGCTGACACCGGCAATGTTTCGGTAAATGTCCTGAGCGTCACGTGCACCCTGGTCGCGGATCAGGTCAGAGTTGATGGTGGTGATAATCTGAGTGGACTTCAAAGGCTCGGTTGGAAGTTTTCCAGTCGTGCTCTCGCCAGCGCGGTAGAGCGCCTGGGCACGACCCGTCACAATAACCGTGTCCTGTCGAGCTTCGGCCTCTTCATTTTCTAAGGGTGCCTCCTGCGCAAGCATCGGAAGCGCGAAGAGGGTCGTACTTAGAAGGAAGGACGCATACTTCATGGATTTACCTTTCCAATTTTGTTGCGCCTATGAGACAGAATGAAATGAAGGTCAAGCGCTTGAGACGCAGTCTCAGTACGCCAATGTATTACGCATCAATTCTTTGCATCGATGGGTCGGTTTCCACCTCACCATCATCATCACGATCATTCTGGCGACAGGAACGAATGCAGTGGTTTCAAAGGAAATCGGCTGGATCGTCATGCATGACATGAAAGTGGAAACCGAACAGATATCATCACTGCAAGATGGATTGGCTAGCATGCTATGTCAACGCTTTGAAACGGCCTTCCGTGAAAGCCAATCTCATGATTATGTAGATGCTGGCCACATCCGCTGGGCTTAGGCAATGTCAGTGGCAGCTCGCAAAGATCAGGAGCAAACCCTTATGCCAGACTTCGTCCTCTATGGTGCGCCGCTGTCGCCTTTTGTTCGAAAGGTGCAAGCCGTTCTACATCATACGCGGGCGGAATACGATTTCGAAGAGATTGATATCGCTTCAATGCCTGACTGGTTTTTGGAGATTAGTCCCGCGCGACGTATCCCGGTTCTTCGCGACAAGACCGTAGGAACGCATGGCATCGCTGGCACGATCGCTGATTCATCTTCTATATGCGTATTCCTTGATCGGCGCTTTAACGCGGGCCTTTTCGGTGACGATCCATTTCATGCGGGTCGCTTTGCCTTGTTCGAAGAGTATGCTGACACGGTGCTTGCGGTCACGGGTGGGATGAAGCTGTTCAGGCCAATCATGTTTCCATTGTTTGCTGGCAAAGAACCCGATCTGGATACGGCGAAAAAGACATGGAATGAAAAATTGCCGAAGCTCTTAGATTATCTCGAAACCTCTCTCAACGGTAAAAGCTTTTTCGTCGGTGACAGATATTCTCTGGCCGATATTGCAGTCGGGGCTCAGATGGCCTTCATCGATTTGGTCGCGGGATTACCCGACGCAGACCGCTGGCCCTCGCTCGCCAAACACACAATGACTATGAAAACTCAGCCTGGATTCGTAGAGAACCTAGCAGCTTGTCAGGGAAAGCTAAGTGGCTATCTGAAATCAAAATATGATCTTAGCTGAGTGGTGCTATCCTTCAGTTTTTTCATGGTTTTTTAGATCTTTGAACACCTTCGCTATGAAGTATGGTCCAGGGATGATCCCGTCCTAAAAGCACGTCATTTCCCGAGGGGTTAAGCCCCAAAAACCAGTTTTTCGACATGTTATCGAACTTAATTCTTAGATGGCGCAACCTGAAGCGAATTTGGTCTGACTGTTACATCTGAAGTAATTTGAGTCTGAGACTGGCACACGAGGATTTAGATGAGAATGAAAATAAATCTTAAAAAAAACATGTTAGAATGTTTTTAACAAACAGTCTTGACTTTTTTTATTCGTTGGAGACTAATTCCCCCAGCGTAAAAGCTCCCTGCCAAAAAGGGGGCGCCGCTTTGGGAGGAAATAAGGATGCAAAAATCCAGAAAAATACTATTCATAACATCGTCGATGGCCGCTGTCCTAAGCTCAGCGGTCGTAAGCACCGCATTTGCGCAGGAGAGTATAGAAACAGACACCACAACTGAAGAACGCACGCTTGGAACCGTTACCGTAACAACGACAAGGCGTGAAGAAACACTTCAAGACGTACCGATTGCGATCACCGCAATCACCGAGGACACGATTGAACAACTCGCCCCCCGCAACCTAGCTGACTTGACCGGACTTGCTCCGAATACCTTCATTGGTCAGACGACAGCAGTCCCCGGAGGCGGAGCCATCTTCATCAGAGGACTTGGCTATGCCGAAGTCGAGAAATCTCAGAACCCCGCAGCAGGCGTTATCGTCGATGGCGTCTTTCTTGGAACTAATACCGGACAACTCGTAGATGCCTTCGATATTGAGCAAGTCGACGTGAACCGTGGCCCTCAAGGTATATTCTTCGGGAAAAATACAACGGCTGGCGTGATTAATGTCACGCGTTCAGCACCGACGCGTGAAACCGGGTTTAGAGGCTCGGTCGGATTTGGAACCGATGATGAGGTCATATTGAAAGGCATCGCAAATTTCGGCTTGGGTGATGATGGAGGGCTGAAAATTGGCGCGACGTATCGCGAGAATGAAGGCTATCTTGAGAATGTCTTCACGGGGGAGTCAAATGGCGGAATCGAGTATACAGGCCTCACAGCATCAATCGATTATGACCTCAGCGAGACCCTCAACGCACGGCTGACTCTGGATCATTTCGCGCAAGACGGTGGCGGCACGCCCATTCAGTATGGCAACGTGTTCACGACCGGCGTTTTAAGCGGCCTTTTTGGGACAGATCTAACACAGACACCGGGATATAATCCTCAAACAGGAAGCCTTGCGGGTTTGGCCCCAAGACAAGTCCTCAATGACTTTGAAGATAAGGATGAGCTTACGACAACAATCGCAAACGCAACGTTCACCTTCGACACACCGATCGGCGAACTCGTCTCTGTGACGGCTTATATGGATAGCGAGGACATCGTCTTTCAGGATTTTGATGGAACCTGCTCAACCGCCCCAACTGGATGCACCTTCCCGGGAACGAACTTACTGCTCACCAATGCGGCTAATCCGGTTGGGGTGCTACACACGATTAGGGATCAAACCTATGAGCAGTTTACTCAAGAGGTGCGGCTGTCTGGGTCGAATGGCGCCTTCGATTATCTCGTCGGGCTGTACTACTATGAGCACGAATTTGAACTGGATCAGACAACCAACGACGCCGTCTTCCAATTAGGAACGGAAGAGAATGAGAGCTTTTCCATTTTTGGTAATCTCGACTGGCGTATCACTGATCGTTTGAAAGTCTCTGCTGGCGCGCGTTTCATCGATGAAACAAAAGACGGGGCGAACGCATTCGCATTTGGTGCAAAACCAGATCAGGCCGGTGCCGTCCCGCTGGTCAATCCGATTTCAAATTCGAATTCGTTCGATGATGTTATCACGCGGTTTGCTGTCGACTGGCAGGCGACCGACGATAATCTACTCTATGCCTCTGTCTCAGAAGGCTTCCGGTCAGGTGGTATTTCTATCCGGGCAACCTTGTCTGAGCAGGCAGAAGGGCAACCAAATTGTCTGCCCGACGACGGAGACGCGATTCCATTCGAGGTTCTATGTCCAGAAAATAACTTCTCGACTTATGACCCGGAAACTGTGACCGCGTTCGAGTTGGGATCGAAAAACATTTTCGGCGACGGTCAATTCAAGTTCAACGCCGCGTATTTCTTGACGCAAGTCGATGACTTTCAGGTCAATGATGTAGTTGTCACCGGCACTTATGGGCCAGGCACGACAACTTACACGAACAACTTCCCTGAAGTCGAGATTGAAGGGTTCGAGTTCGAGGCGATCTGGGCACCTGATGCGCTCGACGGATTTACGCTAACCGCCCTTCTTGGATTGCAAGACGCCGAAGTGGTGGACGGAAGAGTAGATGGGCGCAGAGTTGGCATCGGTCCCGGTGCTACGCCGGGAACACCGGGCTCAATTTCGGTTCGGACGGGAGTCGATCTCCTAAGGGTGGCAGACTACAATTATGCGATCCGGGCTGCTCATAGACTTGATCTTGGGCCCGGAGAGCTCTCGTTGAGCGGCGGCTACAATTATATCGATGATCACGGACTTGCGAATGGGTTTGGCGTCATCGATGTGGAGGACGGCTACGGATTGGTCGACGCGTCGATTGCCTATGAGTGGGGAAATTACACACTCCGCCTGACAGGCCGCAACCTTACGGATGAGGATTATCGGATCAACTCCCTCCCAACCGTCTACTTTCAGGGCTGGGCCAATCGTACCAACTGGCTGCTGGAACTCGAAGCGACGTTCTAGGCTTTGGAAAACTTTGGTGTGGGCACTCTCATGGCAGGTGCCAACACCACACCACACCGATCAAAGAGGACAGCATGGCGAGCCAAGACCTTGCAGGAAAAGTCGCAATCGTGACCGGTGGAACGCGGGGTCTTGGACTGGCGTGTGCGCAAAGTCTCGCAAACGCTGGGGCGAACGTTGTCATAACCGGCTTGAATGAAGAGCGTGGTGCAGCCGCCGCGCAATCAATCGGAGCATCTACACGCTTCGTTCGCCAAGATGTCAGCAAGTCCGACGACTGGCCTGCTGTCATGACGGCAGCGGCTGAGTTAGGCGATTTGGATATTATGATCGCGAATGCCGGGATCAGTAATTTTATTCCAATTGATCAGATGGATTTACAATCCTTCCGTACACTGATGAACATCAACCTCAAAGGGGCGTTCCTATCGCTGAAGCATGCAACACAAGCCATGCGGAGCCATGGTAAAGGGGGCTCTATCATCATGATGTCTTCTGTGATGGGGCGCATGAGCGCGCCCGCGAACACACATTATTCAGCATCCAAAGCCGGTGTTCGATTAATGATGAAAGCTGCAGCGCTTGAACTCGGCGCCGAGAATATTCGGGTCAACGCTGTTCTACCCGGCTTAATTCATTCGGATATGACCGCATGGCTCGATGAAGCTGAAACAGCGCCAGCTTTTGTGCCCGTAAAGCGTTTTGGACTCGCGTCCGAAATCGCCGATACCGTCCTGTTCGCAGCATCAGATCGATCAAAGTTCATGACCGGAACAGAGTTAGTTGTCGACGGGGGGCTACTTGCAAGATGACCCCAATCGACGACCTTAAGGACAAAGTCGCCATCATAACCGGAGCCACGAAAGGTATCGGGCGGAGCACGGCAATACTGTTTGCGCGGTCCGGCGCGAAAGTCATCGCAACGGGACGTTCAGAAGATGCCGGTGCTGAATCGGCCGCCATGATCCAAGCTGAAGGCGGCGAGGGACTATTTATACGTCAGGATGTAACGTCCGAAGCGGACTGGAAAAAAGTATGTGACTTGGCGCTCTCCCTGTACGAGGGCTTGGATATCGTTGTGAACAATGCTGGCGTCTTTATGGTTAAGCCCATTGAAGAGACGTCTGAAGACGACTTCGATTGGATCTACCGAACCAATGTTGAAGGGACATTTCTCGGTATCAAATATGGCTTCGATGCCATGCGTAAGACCGGTCGAGGCGGTAGCATTGTCAACGTCTCGTCCTTGATGGGACAGGTCGGCTTCCCAGGCGCATCCGCATATTGTGCCACAAAAGGAGCCATTACGGGCCTGACCAAGTCAGCAGCTTTGGAGGGCGCTGATATCACGCCCCAGATCCGGGTAAATTCTCTCCACCCGGGCGTGATTTGGACTGAAATGATCACTGACCAGTTTGGCGGCGACGAAGCCCTTCAACAAGCTTTCATCGATGAAACACCGCTTAAAATGATCGGCCGACCCGAGCATATGGCAGACGCGATCGCCTACCTCGCTTCAGACCAATCCAGCTACGTGACAGGATCGGAATTGACGGTCGATGGAGGCCGCGGTGCGGACTAGCAAAATCGTCGCAGTTAAAACAAACAGTCTTGCTGGTTTTTTATTTCGTGTCATACTGTTTCTAAGAATTGGAATACCAATCGGGAGGAAGCGATGGCTGACGACATCGGTAAAGCAACACTGATTTCCTACGAGCGTTGTCCGGGAACCAGTTACACGGATTTGCTCGATCAAGACACGAGAGAGGTTCCCGACTTTCTGCGCGAGGAATCCAATGAAGCTATGGGCTGTGAACCGCTCGATGTGCGGCGGTATACGTCAAAAGAGTTCATGGACCTTGAGAATGAGAAAATGTGGCCAAAGGTCTGGCAATTCGCAGCGCGTGAAGAAGACATGCCGGACCCCGGCGATACGGTCCTCTATGAGAATGGTAATAAGTCCTTCCTTGTCATCAGGCAGGAGGATGGAAGCGTCAGAGCCTTCTACAATGTCTGTCTCCATCGAGGCCGCAAACTACGAACGAAGTCAGGCTATTCAAGAGATCTGACCTGTATGTTTCACGGCTTCAAATGGCACAATGACGGATCCATAAAAGAGATCCCTTGTCGCTGGGACTTTGGTCATCTCAAAGATGAAAAAATGAAATTGCCTGAGCTTCGGGTTAGCAGGTGGCAAGGATTTATAATGATCTGCGAAGACCCCGATGTCGAAGATTTCGAAGACTGGGTTGGACCATCAATAAAGCACTATGAGCGCTGGCGACTAGATGAATGCCACACAATTGCATGGGTCGGTCGCGTCATTCCAGCCAATTGGAAGGCAACGGCCGAAGCCTTTATGGAAGCATGGCATTCGATCACAACGCATCCCCAAATTCTGCCGTTTACGGGAGATGCCAATACACGATACGACGTGTACGGCGATCACATGAATCGGGCGATTACGCCGTCTGCGGTGTTGTCCCCGCATATCGCCGATAAATATGATCAGCAGTACATACTCGAGAAACTTGCCGTATTTGCCGGCAATAAAGAGGCAAGTGAGGGCAAAGCGGACGCTTCTGCAGACGACTCCACAGATGACACATCATCTGCTAATCCACGGCGCCCTGCTGCCCCGGATCGTTTTAGCATGTTCGGCGACGAGCATGTTATTTCTCCGGATGATCCTGTTTTTGCTCGAAAGATTATCGCGGATGCCAACAGGAAGGCTTTCAGCGCAATGTCGGGTCGCGACTATTCCGACCTATCCGACAGTGAGATGACGGACAATTTTACGTATAATATCTTCCCGAATTTTGCGCCTTGGGGCGGTTTTATTCCCAATATCGTTTATCGCTGGCTGCCTTGGAAGGACCCCGATCATTGCATGATGGAAATCCGTGTCCTGACGAGAGGTAAAGTTGGCGAGAAACCACCGAAAACGCCGCCCATGCATTTGATCCCAGAAGACGAACCTTTTGTCTCCGCCTCGCATTTGCTGGGCACGGGCTTGGCAACTGTATTCGATCAGGACATGGCAAATCTGCCTTATGTTCAGGAAGGTATGAAAGCGTCAGGGAACGGACTGCTTGAGCTTGGGAACTACCAAGAGAGCAGGATCCGTCATTTCCACCAGACTTTGGATAAGTACCTGAACGCTTAATTTCACCGCAATTCTATAGAGGCCACTTTTGCGAGTGGAGGGAAGACGTCATGACTATTGAACCGATCAAAATGCCCAAATGGGGACTTGCAATGGAGGAAGGCAAGATCGTTGAATGGCATGTCCAGGAAGGCGATCAGATCAGCGAGGGCGATGATCTTGTGGACATCGAAACGTCTAAGATGATCAATGCCTGCGAAGCGCATCAGGATGGCATACTGCGCCGTATCATTGCCGAAAGTGATCAAACTTTACCAGTCGGAGCCCTGATTGGCGTGATGGCAGGGAGCGATGTCAGCGAGGCTGAAATCGATGCCTATGTGGAGGAATATCAGACAAGTTTTGACCCAAATGAGGCGTCGGGAGAGGCGGCAGGTCCTGAGATTCGGACAGTTGAAGTCTTTGGACGAACGCTAAGGGTTGGCGTCATGGGTGAAGACTTACCTGGTACACCAATCGTTCTACTTCACGGTTTTGGTGGGGACTTAAACAACTGGATGCTGGTGCAACCAAGTCTTGCCGAAACACGCCCCGTTTATGCCATCGAGTTACCCGGCCACGGGCAATCAGCCAAAGATGTCGGCGATGGTAAACTCGGGACAATCGCAACAGGCATCGTCGCCGCGATTGATGCTCTTGGCTTGGAGTCCTTTTCCCTCGTCGGACATTCCCTTGGAGGCGCGATCGCCGCTGAAGTGGCTGCGCGCACTGGGTCTCGGGTGAAGGGCCTAGGACTGGTCTGCCCCGCGTCGATGCCTGGTGGTTCGATAAACGCAGATTATCTCGACGCCTTTGTCTCTGCGCGGCGCTCAAGAGACCTTCGTGAGCCGGCCAAAAACCTCTTTGCCGATGAAAGCTTCGTGACCCGCGATATGTTGGAAGACCTCATCAAAGCCAAGCGTTTGGATGGTGCGCAGGATGCACTGACACTGATCAAAGACAATCTGAAAGGCGCGGACCCGGCCTATGCCGGTCTCGGAGACCGGCTAAGCACGATTGCCGCTCCGATCATCTTGATCGCTTCAAAAACCGATCAAATCGTCGGAGCGCCTAATCCCAGCGCCTTTCCGGATGGAACCAAAAGCGTTTGGATCGAAGAGGTCGGCCATATGCCGCATTTGGAAAAAAGTGGCGATGTCTCAACAGCGCTCAAAGAGCTGGCTTAGCCAAGATCAATTTCGCCTTCGCGGAGCATCAAAACGATCTTACTGACCAAGTCACGCACGGCCGTACGACGTTTTTTGTCTGATATAACCTGCCGATTGGTATAAAGCCCTTGAATGGCCGCAACGATTAGATCATTCGCCAGACGGAGCACGTCTTTCGGGACATTCGCCCATTCAGGGAAGAAAATCGGGATCTGGTCGAATGAATAAGCGTCCAACTCGATCGCACGAGACTCGAAGATTTCTCCCAATTCAGCGTCTTTACGAGACGCCATTGAAAGCTCGAGAAATGCATCAAATTCAGGTGTTTGCACCCAGTTCCAATAGACCTCTACACCCCCTGTTACATCGCGGCGTTGCTCCTCACTCAAGCGCGTGATTTCACCGAAGAAGAGCTTCATTCGACGATAGAAGACATATTCAATCACAGATGAGATCAGCTGAGCTTTTGTTGCATAGTGATGCAACATCGCGCCACGGGAAATCTTTGCAGTCGCCGCGACTTGCTGCGTCGTCGTTTTAGCGTAGCCATGTTTGGCCAAACACTCGACCGCCGCGGCCAGGATAGCCAGTCGGGTCTGAGCACTTTTTCTTTCTTGCCAGCTCGCATCATCATCACCGGTTTTGTCCGGGTCAAGCCGAATGATTTCAGCTTCCATTTGCAACATCGCAGCCTTCAATGCCTGCTCTGCAAAATCTTCCCCGGGATCGGCACTCTCTATCTTTTTGATGACGTTCATAAGCCTAATACAACTTTCGACATGATGTTTCGCTGCACTTCACTGCTTCCGCCATATATGGTTGCCGCACGATTGTTAAGGTACAGACCCATTATTGGAATGTCTTCAGGTTCACCAAGGCGCCAATTCGATTGACCGTAACGTGCATCGAGATAGTCAGGAGCAGAGTGATCGCCTAAGGCTTCAATGGCTAATTCGTCTAAATTCTGAACCATTTCAGTGCCTTGCAACTTTAGAAGAGAAGGCTCAGCGCCCAGCGCGTCGCCTGTGGACATCTTCGAAATCATTCTTTGTTCGGTAATATCGATGGCCTGAACTTTGATTTCGGCTTCGGAAATCTTGCGCTGAAACTCAAGCTCAATGCCCTTCGACATCGAAATAGTCTGAACTTGAGACAAGCGGCGTTTCAATCCAGCGGCAAATGATCCGCCACGCTCATGTTCCAATAAGTACTTGGCAACGGTCCAACCTTGGTTCTCGTCCCCGACAAGATTGCCTACAGGTACCCGAACATCGTCGAAGAAGACCTGATTGACCTCATGGTCACCAGAGATTGAGACAATAGGGGAAACGCTCAGCCCTGGCGCATCCATAGGCACAAGTATAAAGGAGATGCCCTGCTGCGGTTTCCCTTCATCAGATGTGCGGACCAAACAAAATATCCAATTCGAGAACTGGGCATATGTCGTCCAGATCTTGGTGCCATTTATGATGTAATCATCGCCATCGCGCACAGCCTTGCACGTCAGTGCTGCAAGATCAGACCCCGCCCCCGGTTCCGAATAGCCTTGGCACCAAAAATCGGCTCCGGACAGAATACGCGGCAGAAAATGTGCCTTTTGAGCCTCTGTTCCATACTTCATCAAAACCGGGCCGCACATGCGCACGCCCATAGCTGGAATTCTGGGCGCGCCGTACTCAGCGCACAAATTTTCCCAAATGTAGCGTTGGACAAGCGACCACTCACATCCCCCGTAAGCTTTTGGCCAAGATGGAGCGACGAGGCCATGCTCATGCAGGATGCTTTGCCATCGCATGGCAAGATCAAATTCCGCCCACACACCTGCACCACGCGCAGCCTCGAGCCGAATATCTTCAGTTAGATAGGTGTCAAGAAAATCCCTACGATCTTTCTCAAACGCTTGATCTTCCGGATGCAGGTCGAGATTCATGAGCCCACCTCAAAATAAAAACAGGATGTCCTGATTGTTATTATCGCATCATGTGCTTAGAATGTCGAGAAAAGATTGCGCCAACGTAATTGTATAAAGGGAGGAAAAGATGGATCTGAAACTCAAAGGACGGAAAGTGCTGATCGCAGGTGCCAGCCGAGGCATCGGTCTCGCAACAGCGAAAGCCTTTATTGCGGAGGGTGCAGACGTCGCCATATGTGCTCGAGGTCAGGAAGCACTCAATGCGGCGATTGCTGAACTCACGGCCGATGGAGGCCGTGCGATTGGTCACGCTGTCGACATATCCGACGGCGATGCGTATCGCGCTTGGGTCTCGAACACCGCAAATGAAATCGGCGGGTGTGATATCTTTATCGCAATGGCCTCTGCAGGAGGTGGTCCGGCATCGGAAGACACTTGGAAAGCAGCCTATGACATCGATCTCATGAGCGATTATCGCGGAATCGACGCTGCGATGCCATTCCTGGAGCAGTCTAATGCGGGGTCGATCGTGTGCGTTGCCACCACTGCGGCACTTGAAGACTTTGCGGGAGCACAAGCTTATAACGCGATGAAAGCCGCTGTGATCGCACATGCATCGGCATTGTCTCAGGCTTTCGCACCAAAAGGGATTCGCGTGAACACGGTCTCCCCCGGCCCAGTCTATATCGATGGCGGGTCTTGGAACTTTGTCAAAGACAATATGACCCCGTTCTATGACGCAACACTGGCTGCAATTCCGATGGGCCGCTTTGGCAGTGCCGAAGAAATTGCCAACGCAATTGTCTTCGCCGCAGCAGAGGCTGTCCCCTTTATGACCGGGACAAACATTGTCATCGATGGCGGTGTAACCAAGCGCATTCAGTACTGAGTTCTTACGATGAATGAGCACATAAAAAAACGCATAGACGTGGTCCTCGTTTGCGGTGGCGTCTGGCATGATTTCGACTTTGCACGCCTCGAACTCTTGAAACTGCTGGCTGAGGATGACCGTATCCGAACACGGGTTTTTGAGAGCTATGATCATGCGCGATCTGCGCTTGCAGACGCAGATTTTTTGGTCAGTTATACATGCAATGTGGTTGGCAGCCTCGATACGCAGGAAGCTATAAAGGCATTTATTGAAAACGGTGGCCGTTGGTTTGCCCTCCATGGGACGAACTCGGTTCTTCGGTTTCTATCACCTGAAGGGGCTGATTACGGGAATCTGTTAGTTGATGCACCTAGATGGGCGCCCCTCATGATGGAGACCCTCGGCAGCCAGTTCATCGCGCATCCCCCGATGGACCCATATAAAATAAGCATCACAAAGCCGTCCCACCCAATGGTCTCCGATATCGAACCGTTCGAAACGACCGGGGAACTCTACCTGATGGAAACGCATGGTG
>ERZ1740065.1686-NODE-1686-length-13441-cov-10.491558_pt1 | contig 13441 bp, 2 predicted proteins | sample MGYA00581738_ERZ1740065 | MGnify/ENA primary metagenome ERZ1740065 (study PRJEB43018, sample SAMN04849749) | marine metagenome | isolation source: floating plastic debris | place: Pacific Ocean | collected 2008-09-01 | study: EMG produced TPA metagenomics... | reverse complement strand
TTCTTCACTACATTTTCTTCTTCCTCCTCATCTACATCATCTTCTTCCATCACTCTATCATCATCCACCTCATCAACATCAGCCACCACCACAGCAACATCAACAACTATGTCTACCACCACAACTGGTAAGTAATGTGCGCTATTTTTCTCCTCATCCGTTCTGAGTTCTATAGACTTTTAAATTCAGCCACTTATCCAAATATCCATCGATTATGTATTAATACAGTCTTGGTAAGCTTCACTCATAGGCCAGAGCAGTTTTGCTGCCTGAGTGGTCATAACTATTAGTACATCGGGTTAACCACTCAATCCTAGATAATATGATCCCTTAAAATACATATTCCATGGTGAAGCCTATTTGATGCAGACCATCTCCGAGGTCATATGATGTTGGTGATGTGAACTTCGCAACTCATGCCCTATGGTAGTCGTACCTATAAAACCTTAGTATAGCAACTACTCTGTCAGACTAAGCTGCATATGATATAATGGAGTACAGAGATCCCCGTTCTCGTTGTTTACGCTCTCTATCTGATCCTTTTGATACCCACATATTATTTATCTTCCATGTTCCTTTCTCTCCATCCCATCACTCCATTGATTGCTGCGCCTTCAGTGGCACCTACCCTTCTATTGGTTGTACTCAGACCTGCAGTATCTCATCTCCTACTAACATCGACATCGAATGGCTTGTGGCTGTAGTCTTGCATGATCGTTACATTTATCGATGTAGTTGGACACTGTGTTTGTTCTCGCATGTACTATTGACACTATCCTAGCAAAGTGTGAGCATAGCAATTGCTTAAAATTTCCATTGTTAGTGTGTAATAGTTTTTCAATAGATTAATACTAGGAACTGAATTAGCATGTATAATTATTCATGTCTACCAGCATGACATATATATTGAGAGCTCGAGACCACAGCAATAGGTTGCCACGGTTACGGAGCCCTTACACGGGTGCTATTAAACGTTGATGCTTAGACAGTTGATAGAGCTGTAGTCTAATGTGAGCTGAAGGCGGGTAACTTATCGCGCTGACCTTTGAGTTGGTGACCAGTTTCAGAGGTCTGCAATATTTACATGGAATAATGGTCCATTTTTTGCCCAGTTTTGTTTATCTTATTCTGTGAATAGTGTCAGCTTCTGTGGAGAGAAGGGTGGTTGGTAGCAGCTCAAGCCTGACTGTCCACTTTCAACACTTTTCACACCACTTTCTAAGTACTACACATAAAAAATTTTATGGGGATTCACCCCCCCCTAACCCTCTGACTAGGGGTGTTGCCCCTGAACTCCACCAGGACCCCACCAGGGCCTAAGCCGCCTCTGGACCTCAACCTGCCTGGGTAACATACTTGCCAAGTGGGCATCATGTTTTCTTCGGTCAGTCGGCGCACCAGCATTGGGCCGGGATTTTTCCTCTCTTGTGTCTGTAATAGTCCCGTTAGCGGCCCTGACTTACGCCGGGAGTTATCTTCTCTTAAGCCTATTTAAGACCTTATCTAATGTCGGCGTAACACCCTCTGGTGCTTCTGAATCACACATTCGGCGTTTTGGAACGCCTAAACATTCGATGCGACCCGGCTAAACCATCACGGCTAGGATTGCTGGATAAGTTCAACGAAGGCAGGTGAAATTTATGGTTCTGCTTCGATGCTTGGCAGCAGAACGTGTTTTCAAGTATTTGGTAGAAAGTGGCCTTGGAAAAAATTATTTCTACTGTTTAATGATTCATCAATGATTTTATAATGTGCATCTCATGTTTTCAGCATTATATACTGATTTTCTACCGAATTTTGCGCTAACACAGCTAGGGTGTTACGTTTTCGGAGGAACCGTTGTATGAAGGTGCTAACACCTGTGCAATACTTCATAGGGAGTTTTCTTTTGCAATTTAAGCAACTCAAAATGATGCAACTTCATTTTGTCTTGCTTTTGTAACACACTTTCCCGCTATAATTGTGATGAATGGTGTCAGAAAATGCATACGTGCCGACTCGTGTTTCAGTTCAGAAATTGTTGGCTTTTGTGTTGCATCCTGTCCACCTTTCTTCCATCACTACAAAATTTTCTGCTACATTGCTAACCTCACAAACATGCTCAAGAAGAACCCTTATTGGCACGAAATTTTATTACAACTATTCATGCCGCTCACTGAACTTATCCAACCATCCTAGCCGTCAAAGCCGATCCGGATTGACTCGAAGGTTTAGCCGTACCGAAACACCGAATGCCAGCTTTAGGCATGCCGGAGGGCTTTACACCGGCACTAGACAACTCATGTAACCGGCTTAAGAGAGGAAAACTCCCGGCGTAAATCAGGGCCGCTGACAGGAACATTACAGACGTAAGAGACGACAACTCCCTGCCCAATACCAGTGTGCTGACCAACCAAAGAATACATGACTGCGCAAAGTCTACTCCCTTCCTATACTATTAGTGCGCTCAGTTCGGCAGATTAAGATAGTGTTTGATGTCAGTTTCTTCTTTCTACTTTTTTTCTACCTTTCTATCTGACATTAATTCCATTGATAGAGTGAAATACACTGTCAGTACACATCAGTATCTTATACGCGTAAAGTGAGGGCTTTGGAGTTGTCTGCCTTCTGATTCGGTAGATCGTTAATCTCCAGGTCATAATCATAACTAAGATGAGAACTGACTGAGCGCAAACATCATTCATCCCAGCCTTCTCTGATGTGTATTTGCAGCAGTGTCGTGAGCTTTGGAAATTTCCAAGTTTCATATGGAGCTGTACTGAAACTGTACCACATTCTGGCATATGAACTACATGTACATAGGTGCAAATGTGACCAAGTGACCACGTTTATTGTATTCAATGGGTTGATAATACCAGAATGGTATGATGGGCCTGGTGCAAACTCATACGAAAACTCAATTTCTTAACTAAGAAATGTTTTCAACTGACGCTTAAGTTGTCAACTAGCATCTGCCGAAGGGCAACTCACATCTGTTGGCTGCAGAACTGTCTGTTGACTGCGTAAGTGAGTGTTTCGTGATGCTGACCTCGGTTGTATGGCTTTGCGATGAGTACAGTCATGATTTCTGTATTTCTATTTACTACTAGCTGGAGAAAGTAGTTGAGGCAGTTTATTATGACTGACGCTGGGGAGTCAGACGCATTAGTCTGAATCTGCCCTTGTAATTTGTGCGAACGTCAAAGCTTTGAACTCAAAGTTTAAGCTGTCTGACATTACCCGAGCTTCTTTACGTTAAGTGTTAAAATCGCAAGGTTGTCTCACATTCTTGTGCACCGAGAAATAGCATGCCTCATGGGCAAGGCTGCCAAATACAGCGCCGGGTTGCTCTCGGTTTCTAGGCAGGTCAGAGCGTACCTGTGGCACGAGGGCCCAGCAAGAGGACTCAGTGGGACTCGAACCCACGACCCATTTAGATATATCAACATCAACAACAGTGACTACCAACACGGCGAGTTATGATCCAAAGATCTTCTCATTGATTATATATCAATGTATGTTATATAGATTGTCTTAACTTATTCAACTTCGATCCTTCAACTCTGCCTTCCTCATTCTCTCTCTTCCTGATCATCGGAAAAGTTGTGTGTTATAACGTTGCTACGGTTAGCTCTTTCCTGTCTCAGCCGATTGCTTTTTTGTGATAAATATTCTTCGGTCGGTCGGCTCACCTGTGTGCTTGGCTCAGGGCCGCCTAAGGCTCCCATAGGATCATTCCTAGAAATAGCTAGGGAGTTCTAAGTGATGTAGGGCGGACTTGAGTTTTGCCAATTAGTCGATAATTCATGCTCCATTCTCTACATCTCACCGCTCAATTGAGTTCCTTCCCTTCTATTGCTTGTTCTCAGATCCGCAGTACATCCTCTCCTATGAACTAACTCAAATAGAAATGATCCACATTTGTCTACGCACCTACAGTGCCTTCCCATTTTTTGGGTTCAGGAGTTAGATGTTAGATGCTCAGCTCAAGGATCCCAGCTATTTCAATTTACTTTTCACAGCAATGATGTCCATCTTGTGTAGGAACCTTTTGATGCTGAAAACGTAGAAAAAGGTGATGATAACACAGCAATTCTGAGCTATTCATGGTGTCACAATACTGCCTAATGTATGAAATTGATTAAGTCGGTTCTTGATGACCTCCTGACCCTCGCTGTAAGGAGTTCTCGTTGACTCAGATTGAGATACCTGCTCAAACACAGCAGAATCCCTGCTCTGCTCTACACCTTGGGCTTATACACTACTGCTTACCAATTGATGGAGAAAGAATCTTAACATCAAATTTTTATATATGGAATTCTGTTAACATGAATAAATGTCAGCTGCCTTCAAAGATAAGCTGTCTCTTGGTGTCAGATCGATGAAGGTATCAAGATTTTAACCGAAAGGAAACACTAACTTCTCATTTGGTGAATGCAGTACGGGTTATGTCATAGATTATGTTATGGAATTAATATGATTTAATGTTCTTCTCATCCCATCAAACACGAGACAAATGAATAGAATATTGGCTCCTCATCAGATGAAATTCTATGAAGAGCTTCGATATTTACATGTAACTCTTCTGCAGACAATTTCCATATCAAAGAATCGAAGTTCAACGATTGCTGGCAGATATTTAACTTCCTAGACTACGCTGGCTGGCAGGATTATGTTCAGTCTCGGTGTAGGATCATAATGAGGGGCGGACAAACTGCTATGGGGAAACTCTGTCTTTCAAAATATGACACTGGTTCCTCTCTATCGGCCGCGAATGAATCTCACTTCTTTCAGTAACTAGTCTGGTGATGGTTTTCACCCCACGAACAGTGAAATATGCATCTGTCAATGATGTCTTGGCTTTTGTCATTCTCCCGTCGATATTTTTGCGTCAGCATGAGTGGGAGTAAGCGCGAAAATCGACAGGAGAATGACAAAAACCGATTTCTTTAACTATTTGCTATTTGAAAACTTGTGTGTCTCATCCTGATGATTCATTTTCCACCTCAGTGCCTCAAGTCACTTGCACTCCTGACAACGGTGGATGCCAGCAAGAGTGCGCTGTTGAGGAAAATCAAATAAGCTGCACTTGTTTCAACAACTACGAACCTTTTGGTAACGGAAGTGGCTGTGACAGTAAGTAGATAGGTGCTTCACATAAAGTTCACACCGCTCTATTGCTGACAGCTCCATCTGCCATTGTTTTCACAGCTATTACAGGTGAAGGCGTCTCAGTGATGATTCCAAACAGCATCAGCACAAGTTCAAACTACACAGTATGCGGCGTTATACTTGTCACACCTATTACCGGGCCAACACTGCCACTTCTGGAGATTTCAAATTCAGGTAATGAACCTCTCATAGTTACATGTAGCAAACATCATTCAAAGCAAGTGTCCATACTGCTTAGTATTATTGATCATCATTGGATTTCCTATGGCACAGTGAGCTCCCACTTTGATTGTATTGTGTTCATTATATAACTACCTTTTGAGACCACTTTACCCCTACATCAGTTCATACCAGAGTTGGAAACTCGAATTGATTAACTTGAGTTGCATTCGGGTTGCTAAATTGACCACTTTGTGGTCGCTACATATGCAGATTGCAATCAGCGGGTCTGCAGTAAACAGTCTGGTTAGGAAGCATTGCAGGCAAGGCCACGTTTGATTATCAACAACAAGAACAACATATTCAAAAGTCGCTATAACTAAGCCTACGCTTCGTTTGTTAGTAGTCTAGCAGTTGTGAGTATCGCAGGTGGAGGATTTTATCCATGCACAGTAAGACTTTCAAAGATTGTTTTGACATTCAAGAACTACCACCAGCAAACTACCTCAGGTGCAGTTTCGACAAAGTTCAGGTGTAATCACTGCAGTAAGACAAACACAGACGCTTGTAAATCACTAACTACATATGGCACCTCATGCTCATTCCAATCCTAATATTCAATCATAATAGTAATCAAGTCAAATAGATATATTTCTTCTTTATTGTACTCTTCTCTGGCTTCAACAATTTCTCAAGTAGGAAAAAGCTGGCAGCTGCTGCCCACTCATCATGGCTAATGGTCACACAGACCTCAATAACCATCAGCGACTACTTAGCTGATATTTCAGGCGCAGTAGAAGAGTTTCGCTGTACTGCAGCAATTCCAACTCAATGCCCTAGTCGATCAGCTAGATGTACTATACGAAACTATATGTCGTGTCTGACCTACTTTGCTGCCCCATGAATACCTACTGACTACACATAAATAAATCACAGCACACTATTGCCGAAGTCGCCTTAATGGCATCATAAAGTATTCATCTACATACTGAAGAAAAGCGGCTTGCTTCTCAGCTCTACTACCACTAGAAAGAAGCTACTGGTCGACACCTTCCTATAATATTTGTTTATTCAACATAAATTAGCGCTAAGCATTTTTGCTAGATCTTTTTAGCTTTCGCAAATAGGTATTTTTTCCCTATCATGAGTATGATCAGTTTGAATTTTTTAGGCTGTAGTTCCACGGTTTTCCAGCTTTTTCTCCACTTATTAAGTTAATAGCAAAGACATTTCACACAATCATGAAAGCCGAGGAACTTTGGACCCGTTATGGCTGCCTGTGACTAGTTATTGAGAATGGTCACACTTACATTCTCTCACTAGCTGGTCAGAAGTCACACACATGATAGTACCAGATTTTTACGGCAAATTATTAGTGATGTAAAGATACACAATTCTGCAACGATATTGATACACCGTTATTTAATGTACATTATCTACGGTACGGTACATTTCAATAATATAGTATACATATACACGAATCTATAATAAGCACCCTGTAAATCATATGTGACAATTTATGAAACTTCTCTATGCTATGAAATCTTGAGATACAGATAATTAAAGTACATGTAGATCTTGTGCAGCAACATCATAGTGATCTCAATACACAACCTGTTTATCACTGCTGGAATATTTGTCACACTGTGCTGAACAGCCTTTTGTTCGGTCAGATTAAACAGGAACTTTCAGGCACTACGATACACAGACATTAATATAGCAGTAGGCACTGCTGGCTATGACTAGCCTACCAATCGTCGGGAATGATGATATATGATATATGATATATGATATATGATGAGGAATGTAAAGCATTCTGGTAGAGGCTGCTTGATGGTTCAAGTTGGCTGGTCTCAATCATAGATTGTATGATCTACACCGCTGATGCTGATATTCCTGTGCTTGACTGACTGTCAAGGTGATGCTACTGCTGGATTGCAGGCATTAAAAAGTAATCAGTTGGCTCTGAAAAACACATAAATCCTTCACAAATCGCATCTAAACCAAATTTAAACCACTTGATCCGGTAAAAAACATCAAAAGTGACCAGTGTACTGTACCGAAAGGTGTACCAAAATAAAGACCTTTGTATCGTGTATCGTACCGAATGACCTTGCACCGAGGTACACAATAATACCAAAATATCGTAATGCCACTTCTACTTAATATTTGAGTTGATTTTGTTCGTGTTGTGCAGGCTACCCGTGATGAAGGTGGCGCAGTCCTGCTTCACAAACATGCCTGTAGTGTTGTTACCCACAAACATGCCTGTAGTGTTGTTACCCACTTGTGCAGAGCTCAAAGTTCAGTAAAAGTATAAACACAACCAACATAGCCGAAAACACATTTTACTCATAAAACGATGGCAAGTCTTACGGTACGATAATGTGACTGCAACTGAGGTTGGCTTCGCAGAGACATAGCTCTCTTAGCCTACCAAAATCCAATTGCGGGTAGGATTGATTCTTAGGTTGGTCGGCCAGCGTATGAACTTATAGGCCCGCCTCAGGACCGCCTAAGGCCCATATAGGGTCATTCCTAGAAATGCTTAGGGATTTTCAAGCAGGGCCGACTGTCCTAAGAATCAGTACTACCCTATGGCATTGTCAGCATGTCATAAGAGCAGCAGGATTACTGTTTCTACGCAAGGTCAAGGTCAAGGAGGTCTGACTCTATAGTTTTATTTAATTAAGATCGAGATTGTTAGCTGTAACACATGGCCGTACCGGCTTCAGCCCTTCACCTACGTCATCATTAAACAAATTTCACTGATTGATTTCTCAACTCTGATTTATCCTATACATGTTTCACATGAAGATAGGGATACTAAGGCATTGAACTAAGGCGTCAAACTAAGGCGTCAAACTAAGGCGTGAAACTAGTTTGTGTACATCCAAATATTTGATGATTAAAGTGTTTGTTTAAGGCTGGTCTCCACATGGCAGACTAAGAGGTACTGTTTCACGGGCTTTATGCTATAGAACTACAGGCAGATAAACTAACTACCTTTTGCTGAAACTTGATGTCCATTGAATCAAACCTTATCAGCAGGGATGCTTATGTGCGGTAGAATATTGTATGCCTTATGAGTGCGAAAGAGCGCAATGATTGGCTAACAGATTGGTACAAAAATATGAGAAAACACTTCCTGGCTTGAATCAGGTGCCCTTACAGATCTAACACCAGCTGCGAGGTGCATGTGGATAATATTTTCATTTCCAGAGTCAGTAAATGGGGATATTTGTGATCAGAAATTATTTAAAAAACCGTTTTTTTAGTTTTGGAGATATACCGCAGCAGATATTCAAACCAAAATAATTGATAGTCTAGATATGAAATAGAAACCAGTTGACATAGCCGTACACATAGTCATGGACACAGCTATATTTTCAGCCAAAAACCAATTGTGATGTACTAAGATATCTATGATCGTTCATGTATATTTATATTGATTAAGAAGAAGTTTTCATATACCTTTCATTGGTAGTGGGCAATCCTATTCTAAGTGCTACTGTTAGCGTCACTGGTGGTCTCACAGTGACGACAGATGTCACTTTTGGTAATCCATTGACTGGACAGCTTGATGCTGAGGCCACAGAACTATTATACTGCATCGCTATCTTTGGTACAACGTTCGAGGTAAGTCAGTCAGGCCGTCAGTATACTTACATAACTGATCTGCTGTCTGTAGTCACATATTTCCATTGAACCTATGCACACTAATCTTCCCACACTAGCAAGTTCACTCATAGCGCAATACGCATTTATTTCCAACAGTTTCATATTTTCGGCCGCAACAAAGTCTATTAATGTTCTGGGAAGTGTGAACACTGTCTATAGAAAGGTTTTGTTTACAGATAGCTGGGCCATTCAATAATACCGGTCGACTGGCACTATTTCATAGAACTGTTACTCTTTCAAACTCTCAATTGACACGGTTGCAGCAGTGAGAGAGCATTTCAGGTCTACTTGACGGAGAGTTGCGTTGTCTCAAAGATTTGGAGCTTACGGTCGATGACAAGAGAGCACCCAGAATAACATCTCTCATTCTTAACAAATTGACCAATCCAATGACATCAATTTTCGTGAAAGTCCATGGAAAGCAATCCAGTATGAGCATGGGTGACATTAGGTTCTGTCCATTGATATAGGCAAGCAAAAGTATGATGTCTTCTAAAAAAAGTGATTTTTATGATCGAGCTTTTTACCTCTTTATCCAAAGGTGCAAAATTTTGTTTGAGTCCAAGTCTGAAACCAGATTCTGAAATAGAGATCTAGATCTTGAGATTTACATAAGTTCAGATCTTTCAGTCAAGAAGATGTCTGTCCCAGAAGGGCTGTTGATAATGTATGAGCACACGGACAGGATATATGCCTGGAGTTTCCTTGCAGTTCTGTTTAAAATCCCTAAGACGTCCTATTTTTCATTCTTCATCTTGGTTTCCAGTTTTACATTGACCAGCCTGGCCCTGGGAGAAACTTCACTCTTATCTCAAGTGACACCGGTTCCTTGCCGGATGTGAGTGCAGGTGAATTTGTCGCCGTTGGAATTTCCCGATCAGGTAAGTAAAAGCACAGTATATGGTGTATCACTGACAAATATAGTGTAACAGATTATTAGAGGAATCAGAAGGTTTTTGCCGTACCGGTTATCCCGGTAGATAGCTAATTGTTTCCGCCAGCATTTATGCTGAGAATAGCTGTCAGCGATGAGTAAGCAGAATGGTGCCACCCAGTAATCCACCTGAAACTGTTACCTATTTCACCTCCACTAATGTTTTTCAGCGGAAGTGTCAGTGTCTACAGTGTGGGCGGGCATCTGGACCAGGACTCTAACTGTTCAAGAAATGAACGGGATTGACTGTAACCCTGGTGACGCTGACATTGGCTACGATGAGTTTACTATGATTGGACTAACTGACAGTACATCCTGTGAGTTTTTTGACACTATATAGAAATAAATATTTGAGTTCACTATTAGCTCACTATTACTGTGACTGGGTGGATCGGTAAAACTTAAAAATTCAAATTGGCCAAAATATACTTACACCTTCTTAAAAGAATGAAACATTTTTAAGAACGGAATCGATTAGTTGATATCTTCAGCCTTGCGAGTGTATCATTATTTGAAAATTTGTTCTTGAAATTTACCTGATCTTTTTCCATAAGACACTTCCAAAACTGCTTTTTACACGCTATAAGCAAAACTGATCAATGAAAACAAATATTGAGCCAAGTCTATACATTCTGTTATGCGGTGACTTGTGATGAGCAAAATAATGGACGAGTGCTTCTATCGTTTAAGATACCCATTAGATTAGGACCCACAGAGCACCATGTAGTTACTTACCCAACCCTCAGTCTCAGACTCAAACTTATTTATAAACGAGGCGTGGCATAATTCTGGTCCAAATTAAAGACTATAGCCAGGCAATAGGCAGTAACAGCAGATCTCTGAAGTAAATCATTGATTTAAATTTCATACACGCAATCAGATTTACTCTACACCAAGGCTAAATTATTTTTTCCATAGTATTTTTTAGTTGTCTTCTCGTGTTTCTATGATGATGATCTCACATGTTTCACATGTTTCACATGTTTCGCATGTTACTCAGGCATACCTATCCTGATCGGCATTTTTTACTTTTATGTCAGTATGCAACATGACATCCGCATTTTGTTCGCACTTAAAACAGGCGCAACAGAAACTACCTGCATAAAAGTAAAAGATGCCCCTTGATCAGGGTTTAATTGGGAATAATTATGTCATAACTCAAATTGACACCCCGTTGGTTGACAACATGGATTTCAACGAATGCCTTTCGCATATGACGTACCGGTATAGCTAGGGCTTGTCATATTTGCATACAGACTTTAGCGTGGGTGCATAGCCATCTTGTTCTCTCATCACGTACTATACACAATGGAGGGCCTGTGGCAAACACGCTCCTGGCTCCGGCTTGCATGAGGTATCATTGACACTTCTATTGGTCACGGTTGTCATGGATGGCTTCAATCTCATGCATGCCGTACATCTGACTGGTGAGCCAGTCTGGCCAGGAGCAGACCCTTTCTATTGGGCGGTGACTTCACAACTTCAGAGGGAAAGGCAGAGGTGAGGGAGAAGGCAGTTGAAATCAAGAGAGTGGCAATACCTGGTCTCAACATCAAAGAGCATGCGACTGAAATAAACATTGGCTAATGAGCAATCAACAGTGCTGAATACACAGGTTAACCGTCCAAGATTTGCTCGATTACTACGAGCTACGCTAACCCAACAGCAACTATTGTGATGGTTCTATGGTATCTCACTAGACAGAACGTATCCGCCCAGCTTAGCATTAGATTAGATTATGTAAGTAGATACACCAGATTTATTGCTTCCATAGATCTCCATCTGATCGTAAGTAATAGCTATCATCCACAGCTGTCATTGCCAGTGACGTAATTTCATTGGTTCATTCATGGTAAGGCTATATTTGATCAATCACCAAGTGCTTACCAGGGCTTTAAGTCTAATTTTTGTCTTATGGGAACTCTCATTCATTACCTTATCACGGCACTGGCATATCTATGAGCAAGCAAAGATGTGCAGCTTCCCGCAACATACCTAGCTACACATAGTGAGTCTGAGCATAGTGAGGGTGTGATGTAATATACCAAGGTGCTGGGGTAGGTGTGGGAGGGGGTCTGGGACCTTCTCAGGAAAACAATTGGAATTTGGAAACGCTCTGAGAGCGCAATTCAGGCAATCCAGATCAACTTTTCATTACAACTCTTGATGAGAATATAATGAAACTCTGTGTGATACAGTCATATCATCAGCCATATCTCTGTTGATTGACTAAAGCACCAAATACCGTGTTCTAGCTCTAGAGCATCATTACCTCAGAGCTCCTGTAGTACTAGATAGGATTATACAGCACCTATACGAGGCAGTGCTTACTGGTCTGATTCTGCATTTTTTTCCGTGAGATGGAGATATATACATGAAGGCAGATGATTCAGATCTTGTCTTTGTGAGGTAAGTGTTGGTGGCATTAGGAATAGTCAAAGCCTTCTACCGGAAGCTGGTGAATCAAAACAAAAAGTGGAGAATCTGGTCTAAAATTAGACCATCAGAGAGTAGGCAACACTGACCACAGTGTGCTGTTTACTGAGGGGCCCTAGTATGCTTAGATCATTAGTGGTAAGTGCACCAGTGAACTTAACCAGTCCTTTTCTTGTGGGAACTTAAGTTCCAACAACTAGGAGGTCAAATTTTCTTGCCGGAACTGCGTTCCCACCGTATCCACTAGACTTTAAGCCCTGGTGTATACTGTTTATATCCAGGCCAATCTATGGGCCGCCATCACAAACTGAATTTGTATTTTTCACCATGTTAGAGTTTCAGAAGCACCGACTCCACTGGTGTTTATGGGCATATTTGTCCATAGCATAAGCCTATCTACCGCTATGAGCAAAGTTCTTTCGAGACTAAAATGAAGATAGCACTGTCTGCTGGATGGCTCGCTACATCGATGTCTCCTAACTAACCACATCGATGACCACTGATAAGGCTGAGAGATCAGCCAATTACAAAACAGGGAATGGCGATGACTCAGGCCATACGACAAGCCGTACAAAGTTATGTAATGTGCCAAAGCAATCCAAACGACTGCTAGAATAGGGCTCTGCAATCAATATCATCGTATCATAGCTATCTGATGCATTCTATTGGTTTGGTCTACTGCCCTCAGCCGTTCGAGTGCACCGATCTAAGTAGTAGTAATGCTATCAGAAGTAATTTTTCGATTTCCTTAGAATGAACTGAATGAACAGTTTTACATTCAATTTTACAGCAGTATAACAAATCTGAAAATCATCCAGAGTGTAGTTAGATCATACTAAAACTTATGGATACGTATGCATGCCACTCTTATGGTACATCACTCCATAGTGGGAAATCCATTTCTAGCTGTTGCACACTAATCCTCTCCCTCACCTCTCATCCTCTTCTCTCCTTCTGCTCTCTCACCCTCTTCTCTCCTTCAGCTCTCTCACCCTCATCACAACTACTCCAAACACAATCACACACAAAAAAACTAAAACAAAACAAAAAACAAAAAAAAAAAAAAAAAAAAAAAAAAAA